>JACCDW011796036.1_pt1 | contig 15705 bp, 26 predicted proteins | sample 7449781 | NCBI WGS metagenome assembly JACCDW01 (sample SAMN15323449, study PRJNA562643) | freshwater metagenome | isolation source: river surface water | place: USA:Blue River Watershed | collected 2017-08-18
CTCCATTAACACATGGTTATTGAGATATTATTCTACAACCACCCATTTAGTTCCATTGTACCAAAGAGTTCTTGATTGGTTTGGATAAATAGGGTAATTCAAAGCAGTATCGGTAGACCATAGTGAGTTTACAATCGTAACTGTATTTGCAGTAGAACCATTGAAGATGGAAACGAGCTGACCAACAACTGGATTCGTAGGTGATGTAATGTTGTAATCGACCGCAACACGACTGACAACCCATCGTGTATCTCCAGAAATACTTGTTGGGGCGGCGGTATAAACTTGAACACTACTTGTTCTGTGTTGTGGATTAACTTCCCACGAAATTCCGTTAGTTCCACGAACTGCATAAGAACCAACGGGTGCGGTTGAACTACCTTCGAGTGATGAAAGTCTAACGGATTCTGATTGAAAGTTACGATGTTCTATTGAATTATCAACTAATGTTTTTGCAGTATCTGCAAGGACTGAACGAGCAGAGTTTGTTGCAAATGCAGATGTTGACGCAAAATCAGAATGATTTGCGTCATAGGCAAATACAGATGTATCTGCATAATTTGCATGAGTTCCATTTAGAGAATAGAATGCAGTATCGGATTTAGCAGAGTGTGCAGCTGTTGAAGCGTAGGTTGCCAAGTCTGAAAGAGTTGCCTTACCAGCGGCTCTACTTGTATCTGAATATCTACTTGTATTTGAATGATTACTGACTGCAGTTGAGTCTGCATATTCAGCAGTTAGTGAACGATTTGAATTAACAGCATGGGCAGATTTCTTTGAACTATCTGACAATGTAGCTCTGTTTGATGTTTGTGAATGTTTTGCCTCAGCAGCTTCCAATGAATAAGTTGAAAGAAGTGAATACGGAACAGTACGGATTTGTAATCTACCAAGAGATACACCATCTACATAAGCATATACAAACAATTTCTTACCATAGTTGTTAATCAGAATACTATCTGCAACATTCTCAATAAGATAATTGATAATACCGTTGTTGATTTCAATGTTTTCATTCTCACGATACCAAAGAGCATCAGAGTTAAGATGTGAGTTTTCATTGAAAGAACTATCTGCAATATAGATAGAAAACTTTGTCTCGGTTGGTGAACCGGCAGGTACATGTGCCTGATACTGAATGTTTGTTCCAGCAAAAGCATTAAACGAAACGAGAGCAACAAGTGCCAAAATAAAATAACGCATTGTAATAAAACCTCTTAAAAATTAGTAAATGATAGTTGTTGAATAAGTAACATTAGAGTTTGTTGTAACTCTAACAATATACACACCACGATTTGTGAATGTAATAGTTCTGGTAGAAACATCAATCCCCTCTGTTAGAAACTTACCATACAGGTCAGATACTTGAATTGATTTAACATTGTCCATACCAACAGTTGCAACGCCATAACACGGGTTCGGATAAACCAAACCATCAACATTTGTAGTTTCTTCTACGGAAAGTGCCAATCGTTTTGGAACACGAATACCGATGTGAAACCTATTCTTGAAACCTGCAACCACTTGTCCAAGTGTTGCATTACCATTACCACCACTCACTATTGATTTGAGTAGATGTGGTTTGGTATCACTCGCAGTCAATACACCAACTGCGAGGAATAAGGCAATGATATATCTCATTGTCTAAACTCCTTTTGAAAATTATTAACGATACTAATATAACAAAATTATAGGTAAGATCAAAACAAAAATTAACCCATTGGGTTGGCATCCCTAATCTTTTCTTTTATCCATTCATATACTTGTTCATCATGGGTATTTACTTTCCATTCTTTTACTGTTCTGTAATCCATTTCGTGAAGACCAAATGGGCGAACATCTGAAATCTTAGCAACATGACCCGTTTCAAATTCAATATGCCATGCAACTTTTTCTACTCCATCAAATTCGTCACCCGATTCTGTTGAGAATGTTGGTTGTCCGAATGCCCTCAATAGATGTCTGTATTCACATTCCATAACGCCAACTTGTGGTGCTAATTTTACCACAATGTTTTTTCCCATTCTGTGTTTGGGATAATTCATAACCACCTCGCTAATTATTTTTTGTAATCCGTTTCATAGAAACCATTTCCTTTTAGTATGGGTTTACTTGAAGAAAATGTCTCTACTTTTTTTATTTTTTTAGTCTCACCGCAATGACATTTATCAGGACGACCATCAAATGTTTTTACATAATATTCTTTGATAGTACCGCATTTTTCACATTTGAAATCATAGATTGGCATAAAAAACTCCACCACCTTTAAATAATAAATCCATCGCCAACTTTATTAAATATATCCCAATAGCAATAGGAAGTCCTAATATAAAGGTAAATAATATTGTAACAAATGAATAAAAAATATAAAGGATAGGTGTAACTATTCCTATCGATAGAAATTCAAAAAACTTGTTTGTTGATTCCATAAAAACCTCATGTATTATTTTTTTGTATTTCGTTTACAAATACTTTGTAATCTATATTCTCAATTTTTACCAACCCCTTTAATATAGGAAGACCAATTTGTTTCAATTTATTTTTAAGAAAAAATTTTATTTTATCTCTAAGCAAAGGAGATATTGAATCAACAAAAATATCATAATCATACTGTTGTATTTTTTCAGAAAAACTTTGTTCTTCAACAATAGTATATCTTAAATCTTCCGTTAAATCTTCGTCTAACTTTATTAGGTCTATAATGGTTCTTGTATCAAAATTCATATGTTTGGAACGTTTGTTTCTGTATATCTGAAATGCTTAATGATGTTAAATAGGAGAATGACATTGCTTTTATTTCTGAGTCGGATAGTCCGTTTTCATAATAGTTTTGTAAATCTTCTTCACTTATATTGATTTGTTCACCCAAGTAAGAAATGATTTTCCAACCGTCTACAAAAACAAATGGTATAAAACTCATGGTTTACCTTTGAGGAGAAAAGTAGTCATCTTCACCGTCAAAGTCTTCATCTTCATCATAGTATTCGTCTTCATCATCATCAAAATCATCCACATCGTAGTATTCTTCATCACCGAAATCATCTTCAAATTCATCGTCAAAATCTTCTTCTTCTACTTCATCCCATTCTGTTTCGTCATCCATATCATGTTGCATGTTGTTTTCCATATCCTTTTCTCCAATAAAGTATTTCATATAACCATGAACAGCATCCATATAGTTTTCAGCAATAGAAAGTTTGTATTGAACCCAATCTTCAAGTTGAATGTTATCACCTATCATTTGATACAATTCTTTTGCCTTTTCCATTATAGCAAGTAATTGTGCCTTTGCCATTTCACTCTCGTCTTCAAACTGATGATTCTCATTAACTCTACGAATTTGTTTCATCAATTTTCCTTCTGTAATAGAAACTAACTTTTTTGCTATTCTATGTTTTTTAGGATTATTTTTAACCAAACTTGCAGTTTTAACTGCCTCATAGAGATCACGAGTAAGATTTTTCATATCTTTTTTGTGTTTCATTTCTCTTAAAACATTTGCAGTTTCTTCAATTATCATTTTTTTTATCGGATTCATCTTATTCTCCAACACCAAAATCGGTATACTAATATATGAAAATTATTTTATATTACAAAGCAAATTATTATTCTTCATCCAATATATCATCAATGCCACCAAACAAATAATCTAATTCATCAGTTTCATCTTCTGGACGAATAAAGTCTTTCTGACTAACTCTTGTGTCCAAATCTACGAATGAATCCAAGAATGCATCTTTATCGGGTGAAATAAATGTTTTTCTTTTCATAAGAGGTTCAACAACGGCAACGAATGATTCTCTATCCTTATCAGTTGTTGGTTGCTTTAATTTATTCTTCAACCGACTAGTATCTTTTGGCGAATACTGTGTAACACGATGACCGAATACATCCTCTTTCATCATATCCATAATGTATTTTGTATCTTGCAATTCTTTATATGTTTTGTTCTTTTTCATAATAATAAATATCAAATTCTATTTATTGCATCGAAAATTTGTGAAGATATTGGTTGTGGTAAATTGTCTTTTGTGAACCAATTAACATCTTCGTGTTCCCAATCTATCTTAACAAAGAAACGTTTTTTTACTGTGTATAAAAAAAGAAAGTACATTCTATCATCTGCAAAATATCTATCTATACAAGTTAATTTTGCATCCAATGGTATATGGTGTGTTGTTTCTTCAAAGAACTCTCTACGAGCACAATCTTCCATAGACTCTAATGTATTCACTTCTACTTCACCCGATGGGACAGACCAATGACCACCGAGATAATGAGCTCTTGATGTTCTTTTTGTTAAAAGAAATTCACCGGAAGTGGTCATGGCTAATACACCAGCCGCTCCCGGTTTTATTATTTTAGAAAGTTGTTCGGGTGTTATATTGTTTATATTAGCCATTTTTATTCAATGATTGGGGATATTTCCCGTTTTTTAATCTATTGTATATCATAATCAACTCAACCTCTGACATATCATCCAGGTGTTTCTTGCCGAGAACATCTTCACACCATGACATAAAATCTTTATCACCATCCCAAGATACACCCAACTTATCAGCAATCTTATGTATATGTTTCGGTGTCATTTGTTATATGGAAACATATCGTTTAATTTCTGTCTTCTTTTATTGCAACCACAATCTTCTTTACCAACTGCCTTAGCAACTGATTCTGCAACCTTATCTAAACCAACTGCATGTGTCATTTTTGCAATAGTGTCACCAAGACCTTTTGATTCTTGATTTTCGTTTAGTTGTGTTTGTTCACTCATAGTAACCACCTTTAATTTGTTTTACTTTAATGTAATTAAATAACGAAGTTTATTAAATTCCGCAACCATTTCGTCTCGGATATTTAGTAAGTCTGAATCTGTTTGTGAATTTAAGACATTGTTTAAATTCAAAAGATAGCCAATTGTTTCATCAATAAATGCAACAATATCTTTTTCATTTCTGTTGTAAAGTTTAAATGGCAGTGCAGGAACTCTACCATATTTCCCCATAAGAACTTCTACGAATCCATCAATCAATCCATCCATGGCATCGTAAGCACCACCGTATGCTTGGTGACGTGCATATGATTTAGTTTGCCAATGAAAAAATCTAAGTTGTGTTTGAATAGCTACAAGTGTACTTGCTATTTCATGCATAATTTTCTCCCAATTTAATGTTAATGAACATAAATATAAATATGTTCTTATTTTCAAATAACATACTTTGAAATCATTTTTGAGTTAGTATTTGAATTATGTTGTGCTCTTTCACCCCATTTATATTCAAAGTATTTATGACAGTTATACTCTTCTTGACGAGATTGTTCTAATTGTTCTGGAGACTTTGATGTGACTGATACAAAATGATAGAAATTAACAGAATGGTTTCTAACCATAGACATCCCACTCAATTCACATTTGAGAAAGAAATCCCAATCAGCAACATATCCAGACTGTGATGGATAACTTTCATCAAATCCACCTACTCTCAAAAAGTCTTTCTTTGAAATGAATATAGGAAACGTACAACCCGAATCACTAATAGTATCTTCTTCCAATGATTCTGCAAATTCCCAAAATCTATTTAATTCAAAATCATTTGGTGTTCTACCTAAATCTTTTATCACAAATTGTCTAAACATACTTGGGTATGGTTCTATTTGGTTTGGCGAAACAACCGTGTTTTCCTTAAACGATTTTTCTAAATGAACATCCCAATTTTTAGGAAAAACATTATCATCGTTTACTATTAGTATCTTTTCACTTGATGTGTTAAACACACCGAGATTTGTTGCTCTACAAGTTCCAACATTAGTTTCAAGATTAAGAACTGATACATCATTAGCGTACTTTGAAATAACTTCTCTGTTTATATCAAAAGAACCGTCTGTTACAACTACTATTTCATTTTGATTAGTTTGACCTTCAACTGCAGATTTAAGACATACATCTAATACATCCGGATTTTTATATGTTGGTATAACAACCGAAATCATATTTTACTCCAGTCAATCAGTGGTGACAAGAATGGATTTTCACAATGAGTTGAGTATCCTGGAACAGATGATATTAAATTAGATCCGTTATCCCAAAGATGTACAAACTTACTATGGTCATATCCATCGTGAGTAATATCTGGCCTACAAAACATCTTATGTATATCCCAATGTTTTTTGAAAGTAGACATTTTCCCAGCGTATGTATTGCAAGTAGATGGTGTTGATCTCCAATGTGACATACCACTCACTAAAAGTTTAGAATGCAAGTCATTATACATTGGAGCAAAATATTTATCGGGATGGTCATATAGAGTTACATAATCAACATTAAATGATTTGAATGCATCTATCAATATGTTCTCCCATCCTTGTCTGTGTAAGTAATCGTCTTCCACTAAATAAACTATTGTATCTGCGTCTAAATCTTTTGTAACAACCGTTTCCAATAGAAAATCAAAACTTGCATGGTCAGAACCTCCAGCGAACTCTATCACTTCATGTCCTCTGAAATCTACGTTGTGATTTTCCAGTTTACCATCAAGACATACGGTTATGTCTGCTATATCAACTAATAGAGAATCAAAACATTTTTGAAATGAAAACCATTCTGGTCTAACATCTTTTTTTCTATCAACTGACTTATTATTGTGTCTAACAAATATGTGAATCGGTTTACTCATGGCACACCCACCTTTCAGAAATAATTGGTCTAATTGGATTCAAATTAACATCTATGCCAAATCTTGGATAAAGATGTAATTCCGTTTCCTTACAATTTAAAAACTCTACCATATAAAATGTTGCTGTACTTACCGTATGAAATGATTTTGCGTTTTCTATGACTTTACCCCAATCCAATAATGTAAAACCGTCAATGTAATTCATGTGTATGACTTTACGATTATCATTGGTAACTATATCTATTTTGTAATTCAATTCTGGAGATGCAAAGTTACAATTAACTAATGTGTATTCCTCACCATCATTTATATCTAACAATGAATATAATTCATTTTCTTTTTGCACATTACGATTCCATGTTAGCGTTTTCCATTGAGATACATCCTCCGATGCATAATGATACTTAGCACTCATACAATCAAAACGATTACCCATTGACCTCAATATATTTTCTGCATTAAGAAAATCAATCGTATCAACAAGAGAATATATCGGCTCCGATAGATATTGTTTAACCGTTATGAATTGAGTATTTGGTAAATGTAAATAATCTTTTATCCAAATGTACTGATCATTAACAGGCCATATAACATCATAATCAAGTTTCTTTATTATAGGTGATACAAATAAAATATCACCTATACCAAACGGTTGATTTACAATAATACTTTCTCTCATATTTTTACATCACCTGAATCTTATTAAAATACTTCAATGTTTCTTCATTAAACATTCTTGGTTGTAGTTTATGTTTAACACTACCGCCGGCATGATGTAGTATTTTTACTATCTTATCTTGTAAAACTAATTCATCATTTATTATTTGAATATCTTTCCAAGAATCCCAATGAGTTGTAGTTCCCCAAACATTTGATATTCCATAGTAAACATTACTGTCTATTGGATCCAATATTTTATATGTCCAATCTTCTTCATGTACCATTCTATTTAAGATAGATTGTTCTTGAAATGGCATATTATTTCCAAATGATAGATTGTATTCAATCCATTTTTCTAAAAATGGTTTACTGGTAACACCGACTAATCCACAATTCAAGTATGTGTCCCACTTATATCCTTCAAAAATTGCTGGATCCTTTCCTGCTCGTTTGTAATCATTATTATTTCTAACACCAATTATATCATAATTTAAATTGTCTTCATTCAATAATTCATCGAGTTTTCCTGTTATGATACAATCAGCATCAAGATGAACAACCATATCATATTCATCTATTAGTTGTATTGATATTGCAGGGTGCATTGTTGTCCAATTAAAGTTACTATGCATATCAAATATGTTTTGAATTTGTGCAGAATTGAAAACATAAAATGGTATATCTGGATGAAAATGCTTTGCAGATTTTAATAGTTTATCCGCACCTATCGTATAAAACCAATCATCCGAAACATGAGTACAAAATGCCACATTCATAGAACCCTCTTTGATAAATTTAAATATACAGGACCAGTGTGTGAAAATGTAAATTCTAAATCATGTAATAAATCTACTTCATTTTCTGGTCTTTTATATTTTATGTTTTCAAAATACTTTAATATATCATCATCATGTCCCCAATGTGTAAAACCATCGTGGGAATAATCCCTATCTCTTCCAGAGGCAACAAGTTTTATATTCAAGGATTCTCTATTGACATAGTTTCTTATCAGTTCCATAGGTCTGAAAACTATAAATGGTGTTATACTATATGCAATAGGAATCTTTCCAGTATAAGATAAACCAACACACATACCTAACATGAGTTGTTCAGAAGAACCACAATTAACAAAGTTATTAGGATATTTTTCTTTGAAAGAATCAAATAATCCATACCCCAAATCTGCAGTTACCAAGATTATGTTTGGATTTATTTGTACTTGTTGTTCCAAATAGTCTACAAATTGTTTTCTCATTTTACTATATTCCCATAAATAAAATTGCACACTTCATTACTAAACAATTCCGTTGGGTGTGGTTTCACACTACCACCTCTAGCAAAATGATAAGCTTTAACTATTTTATTATCGAGACGTATTTTATTATCAGAAACTACAAACTCGCCCTCTCTACCTAATGAAGAACATCCATACCAACATGAAAAGTTTTCATTTTCAAATTCAAAGTGACCTTCTAATACTTTAAGTTTGTATGGTAGAAAATGACATATGATATTTAATATATCATTTTCTTTGTTACCAAATCTATCTGAAAATTTCAGTGAAGCATTTTCATATTGATCCCAAAATAGTTTTGATGTACTTGCAATTAAACCACCTTGAATATATTGGTGAAATGGTATAAGTTCATCAGAAGAAAACACTCCAACACCAGTTGCGAATGTATTTGTTCCTAATCCAGAATTTAACCAAACATTATAGTTACTCGGTATAGCAACATCATAATCACCCAAAAGTATTTCATCAAGTCTATCAAATATCAAATGGTCTGCATCTATATTAACAACTAAGTCATAATCGTTGTATAGTTTTTTAGCAAATGTTGCCTTTGAATTATAGAAATTTAATCTCGAATCGGTTGCAAACGTTTCACGTATTTCTTGTTCACCAAAAACGACTAAATCAATATCAGGATGAAAGTTTTTAAAACTTGATATAAATTCATCAGTTCTACATCCCTTATAGTGACTATCGCCTATTATTGTATAAAAAACAGTTTTCATATTTTAAATTTCCTTGTAACAGTAAATACCATCTACACTAAAATTATCAACAAAGTAACCATATTTTTTAAATATGTTTGAATAATGTTCTCTATGAATATCGTAATTACTTCCATTAGCCCAATGAAATTCTATGAAGAATTTTTTAATTCTATTACTTACGGAGGAAATTATTTCATCATTTAGTGCAATTACTTCTGAACCCTCGATGTCTATTTTACAAAAATCAACTTTGTCCAATCCGAGTTCATTCATTAAATCTGGTAAAGAATATGATTTTACTTTAAAAGGAATACTACCTCTATCAATAAGAGAGTTCATAGTAGTATTTTTATCTAACGAATAGAAATCAACAAAACCTGATTCATTTGATAGGGCAGCTTCAATCACTTCTATGTTAGAAAAATCTTTTGTTATATCTCTTAAAATCTGAACATGACTTGGTGTTGGCTCAACACAGTATATTTTTTCTGGATATGGTGATACATGGATTGCGAAAAGTCCAATGTTTGCACCTATGTCTAATACAACCTTATCATTCACATCTATGTAGTTATCATAGATTCCCTCTTGATTAGTTTGATGTAATATCTCACGAGTACAATTTCTTGTATCTTCAAAATGGTTTGAAATCTGTTCGTTGAGAAATGGTATAGTGTGCATTTGATCATTTACCATTCTTATTTTTCTATTCATAACAACTCCTTAAAAATTTGTAAGCTCGTTTCATCAAGCGGTGTATAATGTGCCGATAGTGGCGTTTTCCATTTAATAATCTCATTAACATCTGTTTTATGAACAACTACCTTATCATAAAAAGATTTTAACCTTTTCTCTAATTTATTAGTATCAACTGATTGATACGCAGACCAACCATTTGCATTGCAATGAACTTCTATGTTATCAATCCCATAATCATCTATAAATCTTAAAGATTCCCATACAGATCCTTCAGCACACTCTCCGTCTGATATTACACAATAAACTTTATTTGATTTATTTCCCAATGCCATTCCAACGGCAACAGTTATTCCAAGTCCCAAACTTCCAGTTGATACATCTATTTTATTTTCCAAATCTCTATCTGGATGAATACCATGTTTGTCCAATAATTCTTGAGCATTTAATCCAACGAAATGTTCAAGAATAACATACAAAGCAAGACCAGCGTGACCACTTGATAGTACAACAGAATCACTATCTGTTTTTTTTGAATATATTTCATAGAGTATTGGTATAGTTGTCATACAACTACCAATGTGTCCTAAATTGTTTTTAATACTCAATTCAAGTAATCTATTCATTAAACGATATACTTCTTCATTTCTCATTAGAATAATCTCCAGTCTTTAATTTATACAATTCTTTCAATCCGTTTTCAATATCATATTTTGGAAAATACTTGTATTTGTCTTTCAACTTTGATATATCAGCAACCCAAGATTCAGTTGTATCAAATGTTCTTAACTTATCTTCCACAAAATCCACATCAATATCATATTGAAATATGTTTCTCATTAAATCATAAACTTCTTTGTTTGTCCATTGACTACCATATCCTATATTGACAACATCGCCACTAATCATATCAGATTCGGAATTTGATATTTTTAAAACAGCATTTATGAAATCATCTATGTAAATAAAATCGTGAACACCTGGAGATATTTTTATCGTTTCATTTTTTGTAAATCTATCAAACAATGTTGGTATAAATCTATGTGGTTTTTCATAAAGACCATATACTGAAAATGGTCTGACCGTAACTATTGGTTTTTTGTATCTTGACGCATAACCTTTACATAACATTGTTGCTGCAGATTTTGTTGATGCATAAATTGTGTTCGGTTCTAAAAAATCTTGTTCTGACATTGGTTTACTTTTTGTTCCGTATTCGGAAGATGAACCACAATATACAAATGATGTGTAATTCAAATCTTTTGTTTCTTCGAGTAATCTATGTGTCATTAGAATATTAGATTCAAACATAGACTTTTCATCATATATCTCTGCAGCAAAATGGAATATGTAATCTGGATTAAAAGATTGTATATTATCTATTAAACTCAAATCTCTTTTTATTTCCATAACATCACAGTTGATAAATCTTTCAAGTAAATGTTTACCGAGAAATCCAGTTGATCCGGTTATTACAATTTTTTTATTTTCAATATTATGCATTTTCGCCAAACACCATGAAAGCATTATTCAAATCAATACCAGATGTGAATATGTTTTTATACCCCTTATCTTCCATATAGTCATGTATTATCTGTGGTGTAAATATATTCAAGTGTTTTAAGTTATTCCAAGGTCTCCAATAGACTTGTGAATAATCTGGAAGATACAAAAATAATACACCACCTGATTTCAATTTTGTTGTCCAATAATCCAAAACATCAACCCAGTTATTAAGGTGTTCAAGACAATGCGAAGAAAATACATAGTCCAAATTATTATATGGAATGTTCATAGCATCCCATTCATTTATCACAGGATCAATTGGATGTGCTCCCGGAAAAGCCCATTCTTCTCTATTACATCCAATATCAACACCCACCCCTTTACAAACTTGTTGTGCATAAGGTATTGCAAATCTTGATGCATAACCTTCACTTTGAAACTTTGGATAAGTTTTTCCTTTATATGTTATTGTTTCAATCATGGATTTCCTCGTAAAATTTATTTTGTTTCTCTTGACGTTCTATTGTTTTCTTATGAAACAAACAAAATTCTTTTTCTTCCGGAAATGCGGAGTATGTTTCATATCCTGATAATCTTTCGTGTACTTTATTTTTCCAAACGATTTCTTCTTTGTTTTTGTAAATCCGTGTCTGATAATCTGGCCAATTTATTCTACCAATATCATCAACTCTCCATCCCCACATCTTCACATGGTCTTCGGTTATTCCATCAACTAAATTCCATCTTGGAACCAATATCATATCAACATCATCATTGCCATTTAGTATAACGTGTAAATTTTCAATCAATTCACCAGATGGTAATTCATCAGCATCAATATTGAATATCCATTTCTGTGAACAATGATTCTTCAAATTGTTTTTAAATTTTGAAAAATCTTTATCAAGTGGGAACTCTACAACCTTTAAATTAAAGTTACCATTTGTGTTATTCTCTATAACATCCCTAACGGATTGTGTCACATTTTCAGAATCCATTTGTATAACAATTTCATCATCGCCTATCAATCTCTGTGAAAGAAATCTCAACAATGAATTTAAATCTTTATCTTCGTTACATACGGTTATTGTATATGAAATCATTTTAGTTCTTCCAAATTTATTGGTGATACTTTTTTGAGAGTAGGTAAATTCATAGAAACTTTTTCTGCAAATTTAGGCAATCTTTCATCGAGAATTTTAATAAATTTATTGTGCATATTTTCATAAGACCATAACTTTTCAATTTCTCTTACGGACAACTTAGCAGATTGTAAATACTTTGTATAATTACTATAAACTTTTTCCAATACTCTTGATGCATCTTGGTAATCAACATTAAACCATGATGTGCCATTATTGATAACGGTTTCCCAAACTGCACTCTTATGAACGGGTTTCAATTCACCTTTTAAGTGTGTATGGAAATTTTGATTGACAAAATCAACGTGACCACTCCATCCAGAAACTATAACAGGTTTACCAGTAGTCATAAATTCAGCAATAGGTCTTCCATATCCCTCACCTTTTGTAAATGAAACGAATGCCTTAATTTTATCGTGGTTATACAAAGAGTTCATTTCATTATCAGTTAATTCACCGTGAAGAATATAAATGTTAGGCAAATCAGTTTTTTTGCACATTTGCTTTATTAAATTTATTTTCTCAGTTACTCTACTCTTATCTGTAACTGAAAATGTACCACATGATGTTTTAAGAACTAATGCCGGTTTGTTTTTACTACCAGCAAATGTTTCAATAAATGTGTATATCAATCCAGACAAATCTTTTCTGTCTTGTCCGAAATCACCTTTCAACCAATGACCAACGAACAAATAACAAAAGTTTTCTGGAATTTCATCGAGAGTTTTTTTCATCATCGAATCTTGTTCAATAGACTTGTTGTAAATATCAAGTCTAATTCCTTCATGTAAAACTTCAACAGGTGTTTCCAATTTTAACATACCAACCGGACTATTTGTTGCCTTATCAAATTTTGTATATGATGTTTCATCAAAAACTTTTTTTGAATGTTTAGACGGAACAAGTATTAAGTTCATTTTGTTACACCCATCAATCCATTCGGGAGAACACGCATCTGTTTCTATACCAGCAGTTATTCCGATATTATATTTACCAACTGGCTGAAATTCATTCGGTATAGTACATTGCATCCAAATATCAGGTTGATGACTCAATGGTTCATTTCTAACCAAATCTAAAATAAGTCTATCATCTTCAAGTTCAGGATTCAATGCATTCATTGGGGTATCGCCCCAATTTATAGAAATAACACTTATTCTAAACTTATCCATTTTTATCAAAGATAATAATAAATCTCTTGCATGAGCACCATATCCACTAACAGTAGCAACTGGTGCACAAAATACTAATTCTGGTTTGTAATTCATTTCTATTCCTTACACTTTGTATAATCTGTATTTATCTCTTGGTTTAAAATTTTCAAGACAGTTTGTTATATCCTTTGAAACTCTTTTTCCCATATTCGCACTTGTCATTCCAATAGATTCGTTCATAACATACTCTCTACCTTTTAAACCAGCATTCTTTCTTTCTTCTTTTGATGTCTTATACCATTCATATAATGCCTGACCAACTTCTCTAAAATCAGCACGGTCATCAAAAATATAAGGAGTTGGAACTGATCCTTGTAATGATATATTCGATGGCCAAACTGGTTTAACCCATTCACCGTGTTTGATATGCCCCCATTCATCTTTTCTATGTAACGTATGAACTTTAATGTAGTCATCAGCGGTAAAGTATTCATTTGTTTCTGGATTTATGAAACCACACTGATCCTGAAGCCCTCCTGTTACATTAACAACAATAGGAGTTCCAGCAGTAATTGCCTCAGCAGTTGCAAGACCAAATCCTTCATTAGATGCCATATTAACAACAACATCAGCAACATTGTATAATACATTTAATTTTTCACTTGGAACAACTCTATCATCAAACAATACTGGATATTCATTACACAATTCACCAACAACTGCAACCAAATCAGTTCCATTTGGATCAATCGGTTGTGTATGCATGAATAATGCACAATCTTCAGCCGCGTTCCCACCATTCTTATCAATTAACTGACACATATGTTTGTAAGCAAGAACAACATCACCAGGATGTTTACGGTGAATGTTTCTATTGTTCCACATTACAATGAATTTATCTGGATTGTTTCCACGGATTCTTTTACTTTCTTCTTGCAGTTCTTTCCATTGGTTATGTTTTTCTGTTTCATTTTCATTTATTGGATGAAATATATTTGTGTTTATACCATGTGGAACATAAGTGATTCTACCATTTGAAGTGTCTTCATCTATGCGATTGAATATCCTATTGTTTATACCGTATGTTTGTTTTGAAATTGCCATTAACAAATCACAACTTGCATACGCCTCTTTGTTCCACATTGGATCTGTTGCTGAATCCCCAACTAAACCTGCACCATCCCAAATGTTTAAATACAGTAGTGGAATTTTTGAACGAATTTCGTGTTCCATATTATACAACCATCCCCAAAATCTTGGATCTGTAAAATGTAAAATTGCATCCGGTTTTTCCATTTCCATTATTTTTCTTAAAGTAATTGGATCACCATAACCATTATGTGCATACAATTTTGAGGATGCATCTTTTACACCTGTTATATTTCTTGCGTCATCTGATAAATCAAATATCTTCCCATTGTCTGGATGATTTATAGCAGCACCAAGTTGAACCCAATCAAATGTATCGATTGTATTTAATACAATGTCACGTGATACAGTTGCAATGCCTGATGTTAGTCTCAAATCATCTGACAACAATAATATCTTTTTCTTTGCCATGTGAAACCTTTATATGTTAAAAAACTTTTGTGTTGTGTTTGTTGAAACGGTTTGCATATTCAATAACATCTTACGATAAGGTTTGAACTTGTAACCCATTTTTTCTAATGAAGAATTAAACCAATCTTCTGAATAATCATCTTTATTTCGTTTACCATTTGAAACTATTTCGTTCATATCACGAACAAAGTTATCAAGTCTGTTCATGTCTCTTGTTAATCTTATCAATCTCAATCTTCGTCTGTTATATTCTTCTTCGTCATTCTCTAATTTATTCATTTCCAATATAAGACTTTTTAATGAATTTTC
>JACCDW011676937.1_pt1 | contig 15701 bp, 12 predicted proteins | sample 7449781 | NCBI WGS metagenome assembly JACCDW01 (sample SAMN15323449, study PRJNA562643) | freshwater metagenome | isolation source: river surface water | place: USA:Blue River Watershed | collected 2017-08-18
AAGGCAGACGGCGAGGGTGACGTGGCCAAGGGTTACTTCGGCGAGGAGGTCTACGACGCCCAGGTGGCCATCGAGATGCTCTCCCGCCTGATGAGCTTGTTCTACCGCGAGAGCACCGAGGACGAGCAGATGCCCGAGCAGATCACGGCATTGCAAGCCGCGATGACCGCGCTCAAGACCTTCATCGTCTCCGAAATCCAAGAGGAGAACGCGCTGAAGTTCGACAGCCAGGACGACATCGCCAAGGCGGGCAAGATGATCTCGACGAAGAACATGACCAAGCTGCAATCGCTGCACGACTCCCTGGTGTCCCTGGGCGTGGGCTGCGCGACTGCCAAGGCCGATCACGCCGACGATTTAGCCAAGGCCGAAGAAGCGGTGGCGAAGGTCGGCACGCTGGAGTCGGACATCGCCAAGCTCAACGGCGAGTTGTCCCTGGCCAAGGCCGAGATCGAGAAACTCAAAGCCATGCCCGCGCCGGGCAAGGCACTGCTCAAGGCCATCACCGTCAGCAAGGCCGACGATGGTGGCGAACAAATTGGTGAGTCTGTGAACAAGATCGTTCCCGTGGTCGATGCCAAGGGTGAGATCAACGATGCTGCATCGCTGATCAAAGCGATTCACCAACATGGCGGCGTCATCACTCGATAACGCTTTTTCTACAACCTCAACCGTATCAACCAAGTTTTCTGAAAGGGAACGATCATGGGTGCAAACACTACCGCTGAAACCCTGGAACTGCTGAAAGCAGCCCAGACGAAGTCTGACGACATCATCAAGTCTTTTGTGCAACCCGGCTCCGCGACGACCGGCTTGCAAGCGTACAACTTGGAAGCGCCTTCCAAGAAGATGTACCCGATCCTCACCCCCCTGCGCAATGAAATCCCGCGCGTGGGCGGCGGCTTCGCCATCCAGGCCAACTGGAAGTCGATCAACAACATCAACGTGTCCAACGTTCGCGCAGGCGTGAGCGAAGGCCAGCGTGGTGGCGTGATCAACTATTCCATGTCCGAGAACTTCGCCGCCTTCCGTGGCTTCGGTCTGGAGAACAACGTCACGTTCGAAGCGAACTACGCTTCTAAGAACTACGAGGACGTCAAAGCTCTGGCCGTACAGCAAACGCTGGAAGCCACCATGGTTCAAGAGGAACGCCTGATTCTCGGCGGCAACACCTCTGTGGCTTTGGGCACCACGCCCACCCCCAGCGCGACCGGCTCAACCACTGGCGGCACGATTGCCAACGGCAGCTACTCGCTGATTTGCGTCGCCCTGGGCCTGCAAGCCTACCTGGACGTGGTCGGCGTGAACAACGGCTCGACTGGCCAGTATTTCGATGCTGCCACCGTCGAGGTTCCTGGCTCGATCACCCGCACCAACGCGGACGGCTCCACTGACACCTTCGGTGGCGGCGCGGCTCGCAAGTCCAGCGCAGCCAGCGTGTCCATTGCCTCCGGTTCCACCGGCTCGGTGGCCGCAACTGTGACCGCCGTTCGCGGTGCTGTGGGCTATGCCTGGTTCTTCGGTGCCTCCGGCTCCGAGAAACTGGTCGCCTGCACCAGCGTGAACAGCGTGACCATCACCGCTGCCGCTGACTCCGGCGCACAACCCGCTTCTGACCTGCCCTCCAGCGACACCTCGACTTCCACCCTGGACTTCGACGGCTTGTTGTATCAGGCATTCAAGAGCGGCTCCAACGCCTACTACAAGGCCATGGCCACGGGTAACACCGGCCTGACCGCTGACGGCGCCGGTGGCATCGTCGAGTTCGAAGAAGCGTTCGTCGGGTTCTACAACAAGTACCGCCTGTCTCCCTCGGTGGCGTACATCAGCTCGCAAGAGTTGATCAACATCACCAAGAAGATCGTCGGCAACGGTGGCGCTCCCCTGCTCCGCCTGACCATGGCCGCTGACAACCAGGGCACGATCCAAGCCGGTGTGCGCGTGGGCCAGTACTTGAACAAGGTGACGGGTCAGATGGTCGATCTGGTGGTGCATCCCAATATGCCCGCTGGCACGATCTTCTTCTACACAAAGAGCCTGCCCTACCCGATGAGCAACGTTTCCAACGTGGCTCAGATGCTCATGCGCCAGGACTACTACCAGTTGGAGTGGCCGCTGAAGACTCGCAAGTACGAGTACGGCGTCTACGCTGACGGTGTGCTCCAGCACTATGCCCCGTTCTCGATGGGCATCATCTCCAACATCGCAAACGGCTGATTCAGTTCTCCCAGCCAGTGATGTCGGGCGGGGCTTCGGCTCCGCCCGTTTTCAAACCCAACCGAGACAACACCATGAAACTCAAAGCACCCAAAGGCATTTCCAGCTTCTCGCATGACGGCGTCGAGTACGAGGTCAAGAAGGGCGTGATCGACGTAGAGGGCGAAGCCTACGCGATTGCTCAGGTCATGGGCTTCAGCGTTCCGTCTGCCAAGGCGCCGGCCGAGGAGGAGCAGACCGAGGACACCGAGCAGACGCAAGAGCAGGCCACCGAGCAGGCCGAGCAGACGCAAGATCAACCGCAGGAGTGATGCGAAATGGCAGTCATTGATCTTGCCAGTGTCGAGCAGGTCAAAGGCTACCTCGGCATCAATAGCTCCGTCGATGACGCTCTGCTGGAGCGTCTAGTCAAGTCAGCGAGCGGCTACATCCAGAAATGGTTGGGCCGTCAGCTTGGCGAGGGCACCTACATCATGACGGTGAACGGGAACGACAGCGACTCGATGCTGTTCCGCGAGTACCCCGTCACTGCCGTTTCCTCTGTCACGATCAACGGGCAGAGCATCCCCGAATCCGATGGCGCGTTTCTCCCAGGCTTTGTGTGGGACGAGAACAGCCTCAGCCTGCGCGGCTACACCTTCGCGCGCGGCAAGCTCAACGTCACGATCACCTACACCGCTGGCTATGACGATGCCAGCGTGCCCGAGGACATCACCCAGGCGTGCATCGAGATGATCGCCATGCGCTACAAAGAGAAAGACCGCATCGGGCTGACGAGCAAGGGCTTGGCGGGCGAGACAACCGGCTACTCGCAGAAGGACATGGCCGACAGCACGCGGCACATTCTCAGCCAGTACCGAAAGGTGGCCCCGCTGTGATCACCGGAAGCGTCATCAAAGGGCAGAAAGCGCCACGCGCCATGAAGCAAGCCGTGGCGGTGGTCGATTCCGCCGTCGAGCGCGCGGTGCTCCGGCTCGCCATCAAGATGACGGGGATGGTCAAGACCAAGCTCTCGGGCGAGGTTTTGAAAGTTCGCACGGGCCGTCTGCGCCGCTCCATTCACTACGAGATGAACAAGGCCACCAACCGGGTCGAGGCCACGGTGGGCACCAACGTGATCTACGGCAAGGTGCACGAGCTGGGGTTGACCATCCCCGCGCACGTTGTCGAGCCGCGCCGCACGAAGGCGCTTCGCTTTCAGGTCGGGGGGAAGATCGTTTTTGCCAAGCGGGTGAACATCCCCGCCGTGAAAATGCCTCAGCGTTCTTTCCTGGAAGCGAGCCTGCGGCAGATGACCCCCGAGATTCGCGCAACGCTTGCGCAAGAGGTCGGCTTCTCGGTGCGTGATGTCTTTACGAAGGGCGCTACATGAACCGCGAGGCGATCTTCTCGGCTCTGTTCCAGTTGCTCAACGAAGGGTTGCCGCAACTGAACACCATCTCGCGCGTGCTCCTGCACTGGGACGATGTCAGCCCGAACCAACAGCCCGCGCTGTTCATGACAATGGTTTCGCAGAGCGTGGAGCAAACCACGGGTTTTCCCTCTAAGTACCTGCTGGAGGCAAAGCTGTGGATTTATACTCACCGCGACACCGCAGGGGTGATCCCCTCGGCGCAAATCAATCAGATTTTGGACGCGCTGGACGCGGCTTTGAAGCCCGCCGCCAGCCCGTTAAATAAGCAAACCCTCGGCGGTCTTGTAGAGCACTGTTGGATAGACGGTGAGATCGCAACTGACGAGGGTACGCTGGGGAATCAGGCAGTGGCAACTGTCCCGATTCGGATGTTGGTAGTTGCCTCATAAGGAGAGGAATCATGTCTCAATTTGTTTTTGGCTCTGGTATTTTGTGGGGCACTCCGGCAACGGATGCCGCTGGCAATGCGATCAGCAACCCCACCCCTGTTCAGTTCGGCACGTTGCAGAACGTCAACCTCGATGTGAGTTTTGAGAACAAGACGCTGCACGGGCAATCGCAGTTCCCCGTGGCCGTCGGTCGCGGCAAGGGCAAGGTTTCTGGCAAGGCCAGCTTTGCGCAGATCAACGGCTCGTTGTTCAACAGCCTGTTCTTTGGCCAGACCTTGAGCAACGGCTTGGTGTCGGACGTCTACGACTCCACAGGCACCGACATCCCGGCTAGCTCGCCATACACCATCGAGCCGACCGTGCCCTCCAGCGGCACCTGGGTGGCCGACCTGGGCGTGCGCGATGCAAACGGCTTGCCGATGACGCGCGTGGCCTCCAGCCCTTCCACTGGCCAGTACGCCGTCACCGATGGCGAGTACACCTTCGCCTCGGCCGACGCTGGCGCCAAGGTGTTCATCAACTACCAGTACACCGCGACTGTGACCGGCGCTCGCAAGAGCACCATCCAGAACGTGCCGATGGGTTACGCGCCCGCGTTCCGCGTCGATCTGTATCTGCCCTTCCAGGGCAAGAGCATGATCTGGACGCTGCCCAACGCGATTAGCACCAAGCTCACCATCGCCACCAAGCTGGACGACTTCGCAATGCCCGAGTTCGACTTCGAAGCATTCGCCGATGGCGCTGGCAACGTGATGACGTACTCCGTCAGCGACAAGTAATTTTCAACAACTCAACAGGAGAAATTCATGACTGCAACACCAAAGGTTAAGGGTGTTTCGGTCGAGTTCGTGGACGGCACTACCCTGGTGGTGCCGCCTCTTAACTTGGCCGGTGTCGAAATGTTGCAAGAGCGCCTGATGAAATTCACGGGCGGGATGGATAAGGACAGCGTGGGGCTCGTCATCGACGCGACCCTGATGGCCCTCCAGCGCAACTACCCCGATATGACGCGAGAGCGGGTCGCCAACGACCTGATTGACTTGAGCAACATGGAGGAGGTGATGACAGCAGTCATGGACGTTTCCGGGCTGAAACGAAAAGCGCAGGAGCAGGCATTGGGGGAAGCCCAGGCGGGGACGACGTAAGCTGGGACGAGCTATTCATGCACTTGGTCATGACCACGGGCATGGACATCGAGACAGTCCGAGAGCAGTTCGACATCCCCCGCCTTATCGCCTTCAACGCTTACACCGAAAAATACCCGCCGCAACATATACTCATCGCATCGTATTTCGGCTTCCCGAAAGAGAAACCGAAGCAGCCGGACGAGGGCGATCTTGCGGCCTTGATGGCTGAGTTTGAGCAGGTGCAGCGATGAGTGACAACAACGTAGAAGTCAAATTCGGCGCGCAGACTGGCCCGTTCAAAGACGGCGTCAATCAAGCCGCGACCGCCCTGCAAGACTCGATTAACCGGATGTCCTCCACCTTCGGGGACATGGCCGGGAAGATCCAAGGTCACACCACAGCGATCACCGGGGCCACCAACGCGATGGCCACCGGCATGACCACATCCTTTGAGCGCGCTGGCATGGCCATCAACGCGGCGATGGCGCCTCTGATTGCCATCACCGCCATCCTGAGCGGCGGCGCCTTCTTTAAGAGCGCGGTGGACTCCACCAAAGAGTTCACGGGCGAGTCGATCAAGCTCTCGCGCTCGCTCGGTATCAGCGTCGATGAAGCATCGCAGATGGTGGTGGCGCTGGGCGACATCTACACCAGCACCGACACCTACCTCGGCGCGGCGCAGTCGATGACGCGCCAGATGAAAACCAACGAGCAAAGCATCCGAGACATGGGCGTGCAAACGCGCGATGCCTCGGGTCAACTGCGCCCGATGAACGACATCATGATGGACTCCATCAAGGTGTTGAACGACTACAAAGAGGGAAGCGACCGCGCCCTGGCGGCGCAAAAGCTCTTCGGTCGTGGCGCGGCCGATGCGATGCAGTTGCTCAAGATGAACCAGGGCGTGCTCGACGAGGCCAAGAAAAAGCAGCAGGCGCTCGGCCTCACCGTGAGCCAAGAGAACGTCGATGCGTTCAAGAAGTACAAGGCGGCTATGAATGATGTCGGCGATGTCATGCTGGCCATCAAGAAGGTGATCGGCGATGCCATCATGCCGATTCTCACCGCCCTGGGCGAGTGGTTCGCCAGCACCGGGCCTCAGCGCGTGGAGATTTTCCGCACCGCCATGAAGGTGCTAGGCACGGCGCTGAACGTGATCGCCACCGGCTTCATGCAACTGATGACCGTGGTGAGCACCACCGCGATGACCATCTACAACGCTGGCGCGGCGGTCTACGACTTTTTCAAGGCGCTTAAAGACGGCAAGGGATTCACCGAGGCGCGCGCAGCGGCCACCGCCCGCTTTGAGCAGATCAAGAAAGACTGGGTGCAGGCAGGCCAGGACATTCTCGACCAAGGCAACAAGATGCAGCAGCGCATCGACGCGCTGTGGAACCCCAAGAACACGCCGGTCGAAAAGCCGAAAGCAGCCAAGCTCACGATGGCCGAGGAGCCGGACAAGGGCAAAGACAAGTCGATGATGGGCTTCTACGACGCGGCCCTCGCTGATATGAAAGTGCTGTATCAGCAGGAGAACGATCTGCGCGAGATGTCCAAGCAGATGGAGTTGCAGTACTGGCAGGACATTCAGGCCAACGTCAAGCTCTCCCTGGAAGATCAAGTGTCCGTGTGGCGCAAGACCAGCCAGCTTAAGCTGGAGATCATGAAGGACGAGCGCGCCAAGCAACTCTCCGAAGAACAGTTGAAGGTGGACGCATGGAAATACAACCTGGATGAGCGGCTTGCGGCAGAGGAGCGCGTGCAGGCGAAGATCGTCGAACTGTACGGCATCGACTCGCGCCAGTACGAGGCATCTCAGCAGCGCATCTCGCAGATCAACCGCCAGATCGCCGACCAGAAAAAGCAACTCGCTACTGATGCGTTGAACAACGACCAGAACGCGCGACTGCAAGAAGTTGCCTTTGCCGAGCAGGCCGCGAACCTGGACCGCCAACTCGGCCGGCGCACCAACGCGGAGATGATCGCGCTCGCGCAACAGTTCGAAGAACAGCGCAACGAGATTAAGCGGCAGGCTTTGGTGGATCGCCTGAACCTGTTGTTGGCCGACCCCGATTACAGCCCGTTGGAGCGCGAGCGCATCCTCACGCAAATCCAAGAGTTGGAGCGCGCCCACCAGTTGAAGATGAGCGAGATTCGCAATCAGGCCCGCCTGGAGCAAAACAAGTGGAACAAAGAGTTCTGGTCGAGCTTCGAGTCGGGCATGACAAGCGTATTGCAGCAGTTCGCCAAGGGCAATATGTCGATTAAAAATCTGTTCAAAAGCATGCTGACCAGCGTGTTGGATACGTTTACGAACACGCTGGCGAAGATGGCGATGGAACAGATGATGAATTCCGCGCTGATGAAGTCGCTGAAAACGCAAGAAGCGACCACCGCCGTCACCGCAAACGCAGCCACGGCAGCATCTGGCGCGGCAGCATCTCAGGCGTCTATTCCGTATGTAGGCCCAATGTTGGCGGCTGCGGCGTTTGCAGGCACCCTGGCTCTGGTGATGGGAGCTATGAAGCTGTTTTCAGCAAGCAAGGGTTTTGATGTTCCCGCTGGGACAAGCCCGCTCACGCAGTTGCACGAAAAGGAAATGGTGCTGCCCGCCAGCCAAGCCGATGTGATCCGCAACATGGCCGCGAACGGCGGCGGTGGTCAACAGCCGATGACGGTGAACATCTCGGCGGTCGATGCCCGTAGCGTGCGCGACCTGTTCATGCGCGAGGGCACCGCGCTCGCCGATTCCATTCAGCGTCAGGCGCGCAGTTTCAAGATGACCAGCAACACAATGAAGGTGGCGCGATGAGCAATGCAGTTTTTCCCGTGCTCCCTGGGCTGACCTGGAACGTCGTGCGCCAGCCGGAGTTTCGCACTAAGGTGCAATCCGCGGTGTCCGGCCGCGAGATTCGCCTCGCCTTCATGTCCAGCCCGATGTACACCTTCAAGATGGGCTACGAGGTGCTACGCCAGGGCGGCGCGTTCAATGAACTGAAGACCCTGGGCGGGTTCTTTCTGAATCGCCTGGGCAGCTTTGACTCGTTCCTGTACACGGACCCGACCGACAGCAGCGTGACGGCCGCGAGCTTCGGTGCTGGCAACGGCACGACGCTGCAATTCCAACTCGTGCGCCCGTATGGCCCGGCAGGTTCTGCGTTCGTCGAGCCTGTGGAAAACCTCAACGGCGCGCCTGCGATCTACAAAGACGGCGTGCTGCAAACCACCGGATACACCGTGGGAGACACCGGCATCGTGACCTTTGCCACCGCGCCCTCTGCTGGCGTGCAGCTGACCTGGACTGGGTCGTTCTATTACCGCGTGCGCTTCAAGCAGGACGTCGCCGAGTTCAACAATTTTATGAAAGACCTGTTCGATTTGAAAAAGATGGAACTGTACGGCGCAACTTCCAACAAGGTGGGCGAATGAAATACGTCAACCCGACCACGTTTCCCGATTTCTCCGACTGGATCAACACCGCGCAGCAGATGACGGTGGTGGATTTGTGGACGTTTTCGCTGACGGTGCCCACCTGGGACAACGAATACGGCCTGGTCATGGAGCCCACGTACTATCGCTACTGCTCATGGGATCGTGACGTCGAGTACGACGGCGAAACCTGGCTGTCCAACAGTCTGCTCATCGAGCGCGACAAGGTGCGCAGCGTCGTGGGCCTGGAAGTCGATCGCATGCAGGTGCGCGTGTTTGCCAGCAACGACATGGAAATCGGCGGCCTGCCCTTCATGCAGGCCTGTCAGCTGGGCCTGCTCGATGGCGCCACCATCAAGCTCGATCGCGCCTACTTTGACGTCGATGGCATGCTCATGGGCATCATTGATTCGTTCTTCTATGGCCGCGCATCGGTGGCCAAGGTGTCACGCTCCACCGCCGAGCTGGAAGTGGCCAGCTACCTGGAGCTGCTGAACGTCAACATGCCGCGCAGCGTGTACCAGCCCGGCTGTCAAAACACGCTCTACGACAGCGGTTGCACGCTGTCCCAGACGGCCTACTCGCGCGAAGCCACCGTGCTTTCGGGCAGCACTACCACTTCGCTGAACCTGAGCCTGGGCGCTGGAACCTACGACGGTGTGTTTTCGCTGGGTGGCTTGCTGGGCATCGTGGGCGCCAACTCGCATGTCCTGCGCACCGTGAAGAGCTGGGACGGCAACACCGCAGTTTTGGTGAGCCCGCTCGCGCATGCGCCGGTGGTCGGTGACACATTCCAGATTTGGCCAGGCTGCGACAAGACGCAGAACACCTGCGACAAGGGCTTCGACAACTTGGTGAATTTCCGGGGCTTCCCGTACATCCCACAGCCGGAGACGATGCGATGACGCGCGAAGATGTCGTCGCAGAGGCGCGTTCCTGGCTGGGCACGCCGTACCACCACCAAGCGCAGGTCAAGGGCGCCGGGGTGGACTGTGGCCAGCTGTTGCTGGCTGTGTACGCGGCTGTTGGCGTGATCCCAGAAACCGACGTGGGCAACTACGCGCACGACTGGCACATCCATCGCAGCGAAGAGCAATACTTGAGCTGGGTGGCCAAGTTCGCGCACCAGGTCGAAACGCCGAAGCCGGGCGACATTGCATTGTTCAAATTTGGGCGCTGTGTTTCGCACGGCGCGATCGTAATCAAGTGGCCACTGGTGGCGCACGCTTACATTCGCCAGGGGTGCGTGCTGACGCTGGCCACCGGCAACGAGCTGCGCGACCGGCTGCACAGTTTTTGGTCTGTATGGGGTGACGAATGAGCGGCTTATTCATGACGCCTATGGCGAATCACTCGTCTTCGCCAATGGAGGTCAGCCTGCGGGTGTCCACCTCCGCCTATGGCATGACCATACCGCTTGTTTACGGCACGAACCGCGTGCCTGGCAACATGATTTGGTACGGCGCTTTCAAAGCCATCCCGCACACGACCAAGCAGGAGTCCGGAAAGGGCGGCGGCGCCAGTACCACCAACACGACCTACACCTACACCGCCAGCTTCGCGCTGGCGCTCTCCCAGGGCCAGATCAAAGGCATCGGGGCGGTGTGGAAAGACAAAGACTATTTCACCAGCAACACGCTGTTTACTGTCTTTGATGGCGCATCGGATCAAGAGCCCTGGCCATACCTGACGACCAACTTTGCCAACCAGGCGCTGGCCTACCGGCACATTGCCTACGTTGCGTCAGCCAACTACAACCTGGGCGATTCGGCCTCCATGCCGAATCATTCTTTCGAATTGAAGGGCGTGTTTTCTAATTCGTCCCCATTCACTACCAAAAAGGACGCGCATCCTTACGACGTGATCGAGGATTTCCTGACCAACCCGATCACGGGCGCCGGCTATCCGGTGGCCAGCCTGGGTGACTGGACAAGCTATTACACCTACGCCGCCGCATCGAATCTGTTTTTCTCGCCAGTGCTCGACAGCGCACGCCCTGCGCATGAGTTCATCACGCAGATGGCCAAGCTCACCAACACGGGCATCTACTATTCGCAAGGGCAGCTCAAGGCGCAGCCCTACGGCGATGCTGCGGTGACGGCCAACGGCTACACCTACACGCCTAACCTGACGCCACTCTACGAGATCACCGACGAAGACTTCATCTACGACGGCAACGATCCGGTGGTGGTCACGCGCGGCAGCACAGCCGACGCCTTCAACCAGGTGCAGATTGAGTTTGTAAACCGCGACAATCAGTACAACGTCGAAATCGCGGAAGCCAAAGACCAGGCCAACATCGAGGCCTACGGCCTGCGGCCACTGGATGTGATCAAGGCACACGAAATCTGCGACCCTGAAGTGGCGCGCGCGTGCGCGCAGATCATCCTCCAGCGCAGCCTCTACATCCGCAACACCTACGAGTTCACGGTGGGCGCCCGCTTTGCGCTGCTCGACCCCACCGACTACGTCACGATCACCGATACCACACTGGGTATTGTCGATCGCCCAGTGCGCGTGATCAGCATCGAGGAAACCGACGACTACACCTTCCACGTGGTGGCTGAAGATGCGCCCACCAACGTGTCCAGCGCAGCCATTTACGACTCCGAAGGCTCTGGCGGCTACGTCAACGACTACAACATCGCGCCCGGCAACACTGCCACGCCGTTGATCTTCAACGCGCCCGCCGTGCTCACCACATCGGGCCTAGAAATCTGGATGGCCGCCTACGGCGTTGACCCTGAAAACTGGGGCGGCTGCGAGGTTTGGGCCAGCTACGACGAAGTCAGCTACCAGCGCATCGGCATCATCGACAACCCGGCGCGCATGGGCACCCTCACCGCGTCGCTGGCCAGCGGCTCTGACCCTGACACCACGCACACGCTGGCCGTCAACATCGCCAGCGGTTTGCAGCTCACCAGCGCCTCGCAGACGGACGCCGACAACTTTGCCACGATCAGCTACGTCGATGGCGAGATCATGGCCTACGAGTACGCCACGCTCACGGGTGCCAACACCTACAACCTGACCTACTTGCGGCGCGGGGGCTACGGCACGCCGATCAGCTCGCACTCGTCGGGTAGCGTTTTCTGCCGCCTGGACACCGCCGTGTTGCGCATCCCGTACACGCCGGACAAGGCAGGCAAGACGCTTTATCTGAAGTTCCCCGCTTACAACATCTACGGAAACGCGCTGCAAGACATTTCGACGGTGACCGGGTACGAGTACACCATCGGCACCTCGATCTCGCACCCGTCGAACGTTACTACCTTTGCGGCAGCGTACAGCTACCCCGATGTGCGCTTGACCTGGGAGCCTTCCGACCCCACCAGCAACGTGCGCCAGTACCGCATCAAGGTCGGCGCATCCTGGGCCGCTGGCACGCTGGTCGATACGGTGTCGGGTGACTCGGCGTCATACAACGCGCCTGCGCTGGGCATTGGCACGTACACCTACTGGATCGCGGCGGTCGATGATGCGGGCGTTGAATCAGCAAATCCCCAGTACGCCACGCTGACCATCTCGCAGATCGCGGCGCTGAGCAACGTGTCGGTCACGCCCAGCTACGGCGCCATCGCCGTCAAATTCACACTGCCTACGGCTGCCGACTACGGAGGCGTGAACGTCTACCTGTCCACCACCAGCGGATTTACGCCTGGCGCGGGCAACCTGGTCTACACCGGCCCCGACAGCTTGATCGTGATCGGCCGCAATGCGGCGGGCAACGACCTGGTGCCCGGCACGACCTACTACGTCAAGGTCGCGCCATTTTCCAAGCTGGGAAGCAACAACCTCAATTATTCGTCGCAGCTGTCGGCGGCGCCGATCGCGCCCACGCAGGTGGCTGTGGCCGCGCTGTATCAGTGGGCCGCATCGCAGCCGGGCAACCCCAGCGGTCAATCGACCTTCACCTGGGCTACGGCCATCAACAGCGGCTACACGGGCGGCAATTCGTGGGAAACCGCAATTCCGTCCAACCCAGGCACCGCCAACATCCAGCTGTGGCAGGCCACTAAGCAAGTGACTGGCTATCCGACCGACGCAACCACTACCGTTGATTGGTCAGACAGCTACGCGGTGCGCGCGATCTCCAGCAACGGAGGCGACGGTAGTTCGTCGCAACTGTTGCGTCTAGTGGCCACCGGCAATGCGTTCACCTTTGACAGCAACGGCAACGCCGATCCGTCATCGCAGACGCTTAGCTTCCAAGCCATTCTGGAGAACATGAGCGGCACGGCCACCTTCACCGCCGATCGCTACAACAGCAGCAACGTCAAGATCGACTCGGTGACGCTGGGCGGCTCAGGCAACACACGCACGCTAACGATCGAGCAGTTTGGCGCGGCGTCCTACTGCGTCATCACCGCCACGCTGAGCAGCCAGACCGACATCCAGCGCGTGGTGCGCCTAGCCAATGGCGCCAAGGGTGACACCGGAAGCCCAGGCGCAAAGGGCGACACAGGCTCAACGGGTGCGCCGGGCACAAACGCCGTGACCGGGCTGTTGACCAACGAGGCGGCTGTTGTTGCGGCCACATCAAGCGGAGTGGTGTCCAGCTTTTCCAATGCGGGCGGCACCTTCAAGGTCTGGGACGGCACCACGGACAAGACCGGCGATGCCTCGGTAACTTATTCGGTGGTGTCCTCCAGCGGCGTGACGATCAGCATCGCATCGACCGGCGTTTACACCATCAGCGACATGTCGGCCGATGAAGGCACCGCAACGCTGCGCGCCGTGTACGGCAGCGTGACCATCGACAAGGCATATTCGATCGCCAAGTCCAAGGCGGGCAACAACGGCAGCAATGGATCGAACGGCACCAATGGTGCCAACGGATTGCAGTCGGCCAAGCCTACGGTGTATCAGTGGGGCACTTCGATTCCATCAGGCCCCAGCGGCTCGGCCACCTACACCTGGTCGACTGGCGAATACGGATCGGCGCCCAGCGGCTGGTATCTGCCCGCCGACATCCCCGTAGGCAGCGCGGGGCAGACGCTTTACGCGGCCGCCGTGTCGATCAGCGACAGCGCGGTCAACTCCACGACCGCGTTCAACTGGACAAGCGCCAGCATCACAGTCGCAGGCTACAAGGGCACCAACGGAACCAATGGCACCAATGGCACCAATGGCGCCAACGGTACGCGCACGGCGTTCCTGGAGCTGTACCAGTGGGCTTCCAGCACGCCCACCAGCTTTCCGTCGGGCACGTCTACCTACACTTGGGCTGACGGCACGTTCACCAACCCGGCCACGCTTAACAGCTGGTCACAAACGCCTGGCTCTCCCAGCGCGGGGCAGACGCTGTACGGCTGTTCTGTCAGCTATGCCGACACCAACACCAGCGCCACCTCGACGGTGACGTGGAGCACCAGCACGGCCTACGCGCTTGGCCAGGCTGGGACAAACGGCTCCAACGGCTCCAACGGCACGAATGGCACAAATGGCACGAACGGCACGCGCACGGCCATTTTGGATGTCTACAAATGGGCCGCATCAGAGCCGACGAGCAATTTCCCGAGCGGTACGTCCGATTACACCTGGGCAACCGGACAGTTCACCGCGCCCGCAAACCTAAACGGATGGTCGCTGACGCCGCCCGCGCCGGTGCTTGGTCAAACCCTGTGGATTGCCCGCACGATCTACGCCGACACCAACACGACCACGACAACCACAATCACGTGGTCGGCCAGCTCGGCGCGCGCGGTTGCCGCCTCCGGCACCAACGGCGCAAACGGAACCAACGGCACGAACGGAACACGCACCGCAGTGCTTGAGCTGTATCAGTGGGCATCGAGCACGCCAACGTCGTTCCCCTCGGGCAATTCCACCTACACCTGGGCCACCGGCGCGTTCACCACGCCAGCGACGACAAACAACTGGTCGTTGACGCCCGGCTCGCCTTCGGCGGGGCAGACGCTCTATGGCTGCTCAGTGTCGTATGCCGACACTAACACCTCCGCTACGTCCAGCGTCGCGTGGAACACCTCGACCGCCTACGCACTGGGGCAAGCGGGATCGAACGGCAGCAACGGAACAAACGGCACGAACGGCACCAATGGGACGAACGGAACCAACGGCGTTCGCACGGCCATCCTGGACATGTACAAGTGGGCCGCGTCCGAACCGACTTCAAACTTTCCAAGCGGCACCTCGACCTACACCTGGGCCAGCGGAACGTTTACCGCTCCCGCCACAGCAAACAGCTGGACACTTACCCCAGGCACGCCCGTGGCCGGTCAGACCCTGTGGATTGTTCGACAGCTCTACACCGACACAAGCACCGACGCCACCAGCACGGTGACCTGGAGCGCCGCCGTTGCGCGAGCACTCTCTGCCGCTGGCACGAACGGCACGAACGGTACGAACGGCGCAAAAGGCGACACCGGCAATCAGGGCGCATCGGCGCGCATGTGCTACTCGCGCATCGCCAGCAATCCCACACCAGTTGCGGGCTCGATCACAGTCTCGGGTGATGCTCGACCGACTCAGACGCAGTCCAACTCGACCTGGGGCTTGAATGTCACCTGGTCGGCATCTGACCCCAACCCATCGAGCACCAACACGCTGTACCAGTCTGACGGTATCTACGATCCGGCAACCGGCAATACGGTCTGGACGACGCCCTACATTTCCAGCTTGAAGGTCGGCAACCTCTCAGCCGTGAGCGCCAACACCGGCAACTTGACCGTCACTGGCAAGTTCCAGTCGAGCACTGCCGAAGTCAGCGGCACGTCGATGACCGGCTCGGGCGGCGTGCTCAATCAAGATGGAACATTTGCGTTTGGTAACAGCACGACCAACATAGCTTTCAACGGCACACAGCTCACGTTGAACGGCAGCGTGGTCAACACGGCCAACATCGCATCCAACGCTATTAGCGCCACGTCATACCTGCAACTGGACACGGCCTACACGCAGACCGTGAATTACACGAACTACAACGTGGGCCCAGAGTGGACGATCCTGACAGCGACCATCAACACCAATGGCTCGGCCATGTTGATGTTCTATGCCAACACCATTGGCGTCACCGGACAACCTGGCTATCTTTACGCCACCTTGCGCGTGTACGTCAACGGCACGGTCGTCAAGCAAGTGGTGCCACTCATTGTGCAAAACGAG
>JACCDW010339878.1_pt1 | contig 15696 bp, 5 predicted proteins | sample 7449781 | NCBI WGS metagenome assembly JACCDW01 (sample SAMN15323449, study PRJNA562643) | freshwater metagenome | isolation source: river surface water | place: USA:Blue River Watershed | collected 2017-08-18
CTCTATCTACAAATTTAGTAGTATTAACTTTAAATCCATTTAACGCATCGATGAAAGAAGTAGAATCAGCTCTTACAATATTATTAGCTGCACCTGTAGAACTTACAGCTATAATACTGTACGTGTTAGCACTTGAACCATTACTGGCATCAAAACTAACAATCATAGCACCAATTGGCACATCTTCGCTAGCAGTAAAATCAGCATTTTTAATACCATCGCCAAATTCTACTATTTGACCTGAGCTATATGTTGTTACTGCACCGTTGCTTGCTGTCTCACTTGGTCCAAAGCCTAAGAAAGTATCTTCTGGAATCCAACTTAACTTGGTTAAAGGAATACCATCGCTGGTTCCTGTGCTAGTTTTTAAGTTAATCCATCCAAAGGTCGAAGTGAAAACACTACTGTTATATCTAGATAACCCTAGTACACTTTGTGTAAATTCAGTTGGTGCGCTTGCATTAGTGTCTGCTGCTTGCATCGCCAGTTTACTCTGTGCAATCGCAGCAGTTGTACTAACCATACTATTAGTAATCTTGTTAGCTTGAATTGTAGTAGTTGTATATCCGCCTGCTGTGCCATATAAGCCGCCTGTTGCTATGTCAGGCGAAGTTGCATTTGCTAACTGGAATGTAGCACCTGCAGTTTCGTTAGCTTGTAATGTATCACTTACAGTAATTTGATTTGGAGCATGTAAAGATTTGATATAATATGTTTGTCCAGAAACAAGATTACCAAAACTTGTACCACTAAATCTAATAGGCCAGTTTACTTCTAAATCGTCTGTAGTTTGAGTGGTGCCTGTTCCTACCTGATTCAATGGGAAAGTTAAAGTAATTCTGTCATTACTTGATGTTGTCGTAGTAGCATATACTGTAACTGCATCTGTGTAGGTGTGATCTACATCGCCATAAGGTAAAGAAACATTCCTCCATGATCCAATAGACGTTATAATGCCACCTGAAATATAAGTTGCACTTGCAGTTCCTTCAAAAGTAACACTCTTTGAAGTAGCAGCAATAACTACTGCACCGACATTTACTCCTAAAGATACAGTATCATAGTCACTTGGATTTACATTACTAACATAAATTGTTTGACCTGGAGTAAACGGAATACTGAACTCTTCTGCAAATGTTAGAGTAACAAATGCATTAGTACCAGATGCTCCTGTTACTCTCACTTGTTTATAAGCAGCAGAGTCATAAGATAATGTGCTTCCATTTATAGGATCTTTAATTACTGTACCAGTTAATTTTTCTACAGCATTGACAAATCCACTTAGCTTGTCAACATATGACTTACTTGTTGCATCAGTGTTGTTACTTGGATTTAACGGAATTCCTGTGACAGTTTGTCCGTTCATATTCAATGACGACTTCATTGACAATGAACCATCTAACGGAAGGAAACCTGGGCCAATTAAACTTGTACTAGGTGTTACACTTCCTCCGTGAGTTAATCCTAATCTAGAATCGATATACGCACGAACTGCAGATTGAACTGGTACCTGATCAGTAGCGTTATCGGTAAAAGTTGCATCTGTTGAGAATTCACTTACAACAACACCTCGTTTAAAACCTAAACCATCTAAATTACTTAACGCAATGTTAGAACTAAATGTAACTGTTCCAGTACCTTGGTCAACGGAGAAATACTTACCTACACGGAATATACCATTCTGATCCGATGTAACGTAGAATACCCTGCCCACACCTTCTTCTTGAATTTCATTTTCTTGGAATGGCCCAAGAGCAGGATTACCGTAAATTTGATATGGGTAATTAGTGGTTACATAACCACCAGTACCAATTTGTAAGAAGTCATGGCCTGTAGCACGACATGTACTAATCTGTTGTGTAATCTGTGCTGTAGCACCTGCAGCGTAACCTATTCTTAGTGTAATACTATTTGCAGTTGGGAAAGGTCTACTAATACCTAAACTATTACTTGTAGCATTAGTCGTTTCTTCCGTAATAAAGGTTTCTGATCCGCCTTCTATCCAACAAGTTTCGGTTACAGTAGCATCCGGAGTGCCGGCTGTGTTAAACACCCCAGGACTCACAGTTCCATAATTTAAAGTAATAGAAGTAGTTGTACTGTCTACACATTGTACTATTTGATTATAGGCAGTATTAGTTGAACCTGCTACAGTAAAGTAATTTCCAACAGTTGGAGTTGTAGAAAACGTAGCAACATCGAACACAACTAAGTACGATGTACTGTAAATTCCTGTTCCCAACGTTGGTCCACTGCTATAAGTTGCATCGTGCGTAGTTGCAGTTCCAAATATGCCAGGATCATTTTCAAATTCAAATGTTATATCATTTGCTGTACTTGATTTTGCTATGTATGATCCATTTAAATCATCGTTAGGTGCACCTGTAATAGTATAAACTATTCCTGTTGTTGGGATAGGACTAGCCGTACTAGCAAATGTAAATGTGACATCATAAGGACCAGTACCTGTGACTGTGATTGCGTTTGCATCCTTTGCAGTTTTGTATGCAAATTCTCCTGGATTGAATGTATAGAACAAATCTACATAAGTAGATCCGCTGTCAATAACAGGATAATAACCGTTATATAAGTCATTAGTATTACCGGTTACTCTGTAAAATTCACCAATTGTAGGTGCAGTTGTAGATGCAAAACTTAATCTAACTTTGTAACGATCTTCAAATAGTGTAGTTCCTATTGTATAGTCTTCGCCAGGAGTCTTACTTGTAAATCCAGTAATTGGAATAGTAGTTCCAAGTGTAAATGTTCCTGGGTCATTATCGTATACAACAGAAATCTCTGTTGTGTTTTGACCTGAAAATACTGTTTGTGTTTGTGTTCTTGCACTAGAAAGAGTTACAGTAAATGTAGCGTCGCCATAGCTAGGAATAAAGAATCCTTCGCCTACAATACCATATCCTGGGCTAACTAGTTGTACAGTTGCAATTGATCCGTCTTCTACTGTACATCTTGCAATTGGATCATCTGTTGCTGTACCTACCCATACTAATGTTGGAGGTGTTGTATATCCGGTTCCAGCAAAAAACACTTGTACAGATTCTACAACCGAAGGAGCAGATGATGCAAATGTAAATCCTGCTGGTATTAAAATTGCAGGACTTACTTTAAATGTAGTAGTCGATATTACTTCTTGAATAATACATATATCAGGTATATAGAAGAAGTTATTACCTACTTTGCTATATTCAATTGTTCCTCCACTTACATAAGTTCCTGTCGCTGAAGAAGTAAAAGTAACTTGAGTTGTTGTACAAGTTAATACATTATACGAACCATTAAAGTCTCCAGTTCCTCCTGTTTTAGTAATACCAGAAACAACTATCGGATACCCTACTGAGAATGGAGGATAATCTTGTGCTGCAAAGGTCAGTGTTACCGTTGTGGAATCACCGGATGCACTTGTTACAGTGATTTTTGGAGTAGTGATTAATTGTCCTATACTTAACTTGTTTGTAGTAGGAACGGTAACTGTAGTAAAGCTTTCTAAACCGTTAACTTGATGCCAACCATTAAAGTTTGTATTGGCTTGATCCTGTATGTAATACCAGTTATCTACAATAGGAACGTTAACAGGATCAAATGCAACAGCATATCTTACAAAAGTTGTAGCTGCACCTGTTCCTGCTAGGAATACGACAGTAGCATTTACCAAGTTTTCATCTAAATTATCTGATAATCTTATAGTGTTATCATTAATTTGCTGTACTGTTGTACCTGCTGGTATACCGGTAGCAGTAATTGTGTATCCTGCTGCTATACCTGCGGCACTTGCTACTATAATAGTATCTGTTCCAGCCCCACCGGATGCTGTAGTAGTTACAGTTTGTGAAGATTCTTTAGACAGATAGGTTAGTGCATTAATTCCTGCTCCATAACCTGCAATGTTTGTTATGGCATTTGGATCAATACTAATATAAGCATTAGTTTGTAAACCAAATGTTATATTAGATCCTACAGCTGGAGCACTATTGTACTGATCTGTTACAACTATCTTGCCAGTAAATAATCCATTCACTCTTGGAACAGGTTCTAAGCTAACAACAGTAATATTCTGAGAAGCTAGATATCCATTGTATCTTAGTAAGTCTCCTATTCTGATATCGCCCGGAACGTCTTCTATATTAAGAACATAGTAACTAGATATTGTTCCGCCTGTTTCGTTTCCAACTGTTGTGTCTGCATAGATTACTGTATCTAGTTGTGCGTTAACAATAGTAAATGTTCCGTCAAAATCTCCTAAGTCACTTACTGTAATGGTTTGACCAGCTATGAAAAGTTTTTGCTCTAATGGATTAGTAAATGTTAAAGTTACAAAAGATCCATCGCCTACTGCAGAAACATTTGTTAATTGTTGAGCAGAACCACCACTTGCATATTTGCCTGTTGTTGTATTGGATGGAGCAGTATAGCTAATTACTCTATGTGTTCTTCCATTGTAACTATAAATGTAGTTTGATCTGTTTAAGAAGCTGGCTACATTTTGATTAGCAATTGGAAGAACAGCAATTTTATCGTCGCCAGGAGCAGATCCTTGTGTAATAGAGCTAACAGGGCCGACCATACCACCAAAATTGTAAGTATTTGTTTTTGATGATGTGAAACTTACACTATTCTCTGTAGGTGCTGGACTAGAAACTACAGTGTAAGAACTTGGGTTACCTTCTTGATTGATGTTATAAGCGGTAGGATCTACGTTAACAACTTTAATAACTGGAGTTATTGTGACAGAACCACTTACAGATCCTGTATTAGCAGAGGACAACGTTAGTTCTGCACCATTTATTTCTAAAATTGTAGCGCCTACACCGATGTCTGATCCAGATACTGCATAACCGACTAATACTCCAGAAATATTATCAACAGTAATAGTAAATTGCCCAGGAGAACCTGTGGCATTTACAGTAACAATTTCAAACGGAATATAATCTTGTTTAGGGAATGTTACAGTTACAACAGATCCATTTCCAGTCACTCCAGTGATATAAAATACATTTGGATTTTGTGGATCTAATTGTGTTAGTTTTCCTGTATCTGTAGTAACTTGGAAATAAGCGAAAGACGTGTCACTATTTAAAATAGACTTACCAGGTTGTGTTAATAGACTCTCACCAGTTGATTCAGCAAGAACATAAGATAATACTCTGTATACAGAAGTTAAGTTATCTGTAAATTGAACCGCAGTACTTGGTCTAACTGGTTTTACATTTGTAATTCCGTTAAATTTAATATTTTGCAAAGTTCTAATAATAATCATCTGTCCATCGTATAAACTTCTTGTTAGTCCAGATGTACTTGTACTAGAAGTTCCAGCAGTACTGATGTTTAATTGAAGAACATTTTGATTATTAATTGTTACAACTGTTCTTGAAATGTTACTTACTAAGTATCTTGTAATTAAACCGCCTGCTAGTGTATGGTCAATTTCAACTTCACTAATATTAGTTGGAATATACTCGTAATTAATAATATAGAAACTTAAAGAAGCACCAGGGCTTTCTGTTACGCTTCTTCCAGAATTTGAAAAAATTCCTTGTTTATAAACTTGTGCAGTTTGAGTTAAGTTGTTGTTTAGGAATACTAAATCTGGAAGTTCGGTTACATCTGAACCGGTGGCTCTTAATCCATATGTTCCATGAGCATTTGAACCAGCAACAGATCTAATTTGTCCTCCGTTAGCAGCCCAGTAGTGAGTATGACAGTAGTAGCTAAATGTCGAAACTTGTTCTGATAATCCAGAATTAATACAGAAAATAGCATAGCCTAAATCGTTAATCATTGCAAAGTCGTTAGCAAGCATAGACTTGTTACCGCCCATTTCAATGTTAATTTTAAGGTTAGCACCGATGTTGATAAAGTCAGTGGCTGCTTGGCCTACATCATTAATGTCTGCAAATACTGCATCTAGTGCGTCGTCAAAATCAGCATTACCGCTAGATTCGACTGTGTCAGTTCTTGGAGTAGAACTAAAATCGCCTTCTATAATAGCAGTATCGAACAATCCCATTAGTGTCGAAATCAATGACGATTCTGATGCTGTTGCTGCAGGTAACTCTCTGTTTTGAATAAAATTATTTCCAGGACTCTTTGTTATAATATTGTTCTGGACCATATCCTGCATAAGATTGCTCAAATGGTCGAACATTGCCTGATAGTAAATTTCTTGACCTACAATTAGGCTGTTTTGAACATTAGCAGTCATATTACCTGATGCACTGGAGCCAGGCTGATAATCTGCACCGTTAATGCTGGTACTTACTCTTATACTTGTTTGTCCAACAAATGTAATATAATAATTTGTAGAGTTACTGATGCCACCAAAGGATGTGCCGTCAAATTGAACTAAACTGTTTAATTGTAAGTATTCTGTATTTCCTACAGTAATATTACCGCTAGTATCGATTGCGGTTGCAGTTAAAATTGCAGGTCTAAAGAAGTTTTGTGTAAAGTCAAATATTTGACTGTTACCACCGTACATGATATCGTAACATAATGCGTCAACGGCGTATCCAATATATGTTTGATATACAACAGAACTAAAATTAGGAATGTTTTTAGTTAATACAACTTCCCCGCCAAGTATCGGTTGACTGTTGAGCCAAGCTGTTCCTTCCTGTTGTAAGAACTGTCTATTAGCCTGTAAAATATCTTTTGCTTTTACAGCATCTGCGTCAGTGCTTCCTAAGGTTGGATATATAATATCAGGAGCAGCATCAATACCCTTATCTAAAATATCGATGACTCTCGCAAAATTTTCTGATATTGCATCTTGGGTTACAGCGTCTGTGGTATATGTTTGTGTAACTTCTGATGCCTTTCTTAAACCAGCAAGGCATTGTGTTTTTAAAGAAGTTTGTACTACTTCATTAGAAGGATTTCTAAATGACCTTCCTGCTGCAATAGTTTGGAAGTTAGAACCTATTACTAAGTCATACATAACTGCTTTAGTGGTATACCTTGTGTCTCTGTTACTTTTATCGTTATTGTAAAAATTCTTTACTGCATAAGGAGTAGAAGTATCTAATTGTAAGATTACTGTTGCTGTGCTTGGATTCCAATCTAAGATTTCGTTGATTTGATATCTATTTCCTTCTACATAATATGAACACGGAACTTGTGGCTGTCTAAAATCTAAACCACTACTTCTTCCAAAAACTATAGTACCTTCAGGTTGGACTGTTGCAAAGTTAGAAGTTGTTATAGTGTAAACACCGTCAACAGGACCAGATGTATCTACAATAGTTTGACTTCCGTCAAAACCGATTCCAGAAATTTGCATTCCTACTTCTAGTTCTGCACCTGAAACATTGTTTACTAATAAAGTAGTTGAACCTACACCGCCGCTAACATAAGTTCCTCTAGCACTTCTAGTACCTTGTACTGTAACATATAAACCTTCTCCAGAAACAAATTTTACTGGAATTGAAAATCCAGAACCAGTTCCTCCAACATCCGAATTGTTTATTGTAATAATATCATCTACTGCATAACCGGTTCCGCTTCCTTCAACCGGAACAGTTACAGAAACAATTTGTCCATTAAGCACTATTACATCTGCTATAGCACCTGTTCCAGATCCTCCTTGTAGTGGTACTTCTCTGTAAAGTTCTCGTCCATTGGTAGGAGTATAGTTGCTACCGTTAATAATTGCTGCTGTATCAAAACCAGTAATTGCGTTATAAGAAATATTTTTAATGAAACCGTTTAGTCTTCCAGTGAATCCATCTACAAATTGTCCTCCAGCAAATGTTTGTGCATTTATACTTCTTGAAAAACTAGTGTTTACTTGCCCATAAGGAGACTTTGTTTTAATTTGACCAGTTGGGTCAAGGACCATCGAGAATCCACCGTGTCCTTGGAAAGTTAGATTGCTAACTCGATTTTGATCGTTACACAAGAATACATCTATTTCTGTATTGTTCTTTGCAGGACTTGTGATATCTAACGGATTAGTTAGGTAATGGTGTCCGTAATTAATAGTATCATATAAATGCCAATTGCTTACTACACCTCCCGTTACATACGTATCTGCTATTTCACTTGCAAATGATACTGTGTTGAATGTACAGTCTGTAATAATATGAGTTCCGTTATAACCGATTGGATTAACACCTGTTACTGTTATAACTTGACCTGGAACAAATGGAGGATCAGGTAAATCAGCAAAACTAATTACTACTTCAGTTCCTGAAGGATTAGTTATATTTGTTATATCAAGAGAGTAGTATGGATTTTCGATCTGGTCTTCGTTGAAAGGATAGATTACAGTACAGTTTAAAATATCTATACTAACAGAAGTAATCACCGCTTTTCCAGGATTAGGGACTCTACCTATTAAACTTCCTGAAGATTCTTGTAATTCTACAGCATCGCCGTTAACTGTTTCACTTAATACTATGTTCTTTGTTGAAACTGTGTTGAATACACGTTTAATGTAATAGGTTTTATAAAGTTCTAATCCACCTATTGTTACTAAATCGTCACTTTCACTTCCGGTGAAAATGATTGTCTTGCCTGAATTAATTCCTACTAAACTATCTACAGTAATAGAATTATCGATATTAATTTGTGTAGCAGTGATTTCTTCTACGTAGTTGTCTTGAACAACTTTACCAATAAAACTGGCAGGTGCTACTCCGTCACCTAGTCTGATTTGTATGTTACCACTAGAGTTTCCTAGTGAAATAGAAGTTCGAGGAGCATAATCTATGCTTGAATCAATTTGTCCGATTTGCATACCATCGATGATGCCATCTCTGTAAAAGAATACAGTTCTCCATGGACTCTGACTTATTCTAGGTAACGGTCTAACAATAGTTCTGCGGAACTCGTCACCTCTTACGCTCACGTTAGCTGGAATTCTAATTGGATAATCTTCGTAATAGATTCCAGATTCAACTTGAATTAGGATGTTTTGTGCCTGAACAGTCTCACTGAATTCAACTTCTTCGCCTGGTCTAAACAAGAATGGTCTAGTTAGTTTCACTGTTAGTGTATCTACCGCAACATCTCCTCCTGTTTGTAAAGAAATGATACCAGGAGTGTAACTTGTAATAATAGCAGAAGCTTCTGAATCCACACCAACCAATACTTTTCCAGGCAGGATGTGATTATTACCTCCACTAAATGTTCCCTCAATAGCATTAAATGTTCCAGGGTATCCTTGATCTGCATAACCTTGTCCACCGTTATTAACAGTCAATGTCCAAACAGCTGAACCATAAGTTACTTCTGGTGCTGCCGAAACGCCATTTCTAATAATGCTAATAATAACATTCATGCAGTTTACAAAATCCGTAATTGCTGCATCTGTTGCCGTTAAATCCTCGTCAGTGACTTGTAAATCAATATCTTGATATCTTTCACCCAGAGTCTGATTGAGAACCTGTATTCCTAGATCTCTAGCAAATTCTAAAGCATCAACTGTTTCTGTAAATTGATCTGTGATTGCTTTTAATGCACTTGCATTTCTGTAATAACTTTTACCAGAACTTACGCTTAAAGCATTACCGCCTGTGTAGATATCAATTGCACAAGACGAAACAATTAATCCTAGATCTCTTGCACATAACGCTTCATTATAATTAAATCCACCGTTGTAAACAGTTGAGATATGAGTGATAGTATTAGAAGAAACTGTAACTGCGTTATTAAACAATGTATCTTGAACTTCCTGCTGTTGAGTTGTTCCTGAAGGAATACCTGTCTCTACAGTAGGTGTGTATTCCCCTAATTGTGCTGTAGACAGTAAGGTAACGAAATTATCAGATAATGCATTTTCTCTTACTGTAGTCAAAGTATTCCCGTCTAGGGTAGTTACTTGTGTTTCTGTTGTTCCAATTGGAGCAGTGACTAAAATATTTTTTGCACAGTTAAGGGCCCACGAAGCCATTGTTCCTATAGCATTAATTGTTATAGAATCAATAGAGGAATTAGTTAAAGAGAACCATTTTAAACCTCTATCTATACTTGCTATGTTACCTCCATAGATTGCATCATAAACACATGACTCTAATGTATATCTTAAAAGTTGTTTATAATTATCTTGGTTTCCGTAGAACGTGTAGGTAGGTTCGGGATTTAAAATACCTTGTATGGTTGCAGCAATTAAGAAGTCGTAGTTAGCTTCTAAAAGTTGAATGGCATCTTGATCACCAATTGATAGATTAACTAAAACTCCGTCGTTGACAGGTGCCAATCTATATTCTAAACCAAAACTTAGTAAGTCGGATGTTAGAGTAAATTTATCAAGTACTGAGTCAAGATCTGATTGACTTGTAATTGTTGGAAATTCTGCCGACCCTTCGTTTAAGATGTAAGTTACAGGAGCGTTAGATAATGCATTTTTATTTGCTAGAATTGCTGCTCTTGTACTTACTAATATTCCTGCAGTGCCGGTTAGTGTTCCTATGGATGTTTGAAGTGGAACACTAGCACTACTACTTTGTGATGCAGCAACAGTAATTCTATTTGCAGTTTCTATCGATAGTACATAATAGGTGTAGTTTAATAGTAACCCTCCTATAGTAACTAAATTACTACTTGGGCTACCTGTAAAGACAATAGGATCTCCTTCATTTAATACACTATTATCGTTAACAGTGATATAATTAGTAGAAACCTGTGTAGCAGTTGCAGTGACAGTAACAGGAGTTATAACAGGATTAACAACAGTAGGAGCAGTGTAGAATTCAATTATATTTTTAATAATATTAATGTTAGAATTAATACTACTTGTTGTAACTGAACCGTCTTCTAATGTAATATTTAGATATTGTATAACACTAGTTTGATATGTTGTAGGAAGTGTTATATTCTGTACAACATTGACTGCTATTTGTCCTAGGTATGTGTAAGCATCCAGTAACGGATCTAACTCAGCTGCAGAAATTGTTCTATTTCTGATAGTCATTGAACCTGAGCCTGTTGTTAACTCTTTAATTGGTCCGTTTTGTGTGTCAGATATTGTGATGTTAGATCCAATAATATCTTTAACATAATATGTTTGTCCAGATACTATTCCTCCGAACGGACTGTTAGAAATGAATACAACTGGGTCTCCTTGAGACAAATTACTTGAACTAGATACAGTTACGTAATCGTTAGCACTATTAGTTGCTGTGGCTAGAATTTGTGTACCAGTCCAGTACTGACGTCCTGCAACAATACTCTTACTGTTACCCCCAAATGTAAAGTCATAGATTAATGCCCATACTAGATATTCTACATCTCTTCTTCTAGTTGTTCTGTTATATGCTAATCCAGGATAATTAGATGTTAAGAATGCAATTACTTCCGATTGCATAAAACTAATATTGTTTAATAATAGATTTTTAGCCGACACTTCACCGTTTGTCACATATGAAGAATTTACAGGATAAACAGGAGTTTGTACTTGCTGGCCTCTGATTATATTAATAATTAAATCAATGTTGTTGCTAATAGAAGAAACTGCGGCAGGACTCGAAGCCACTGAAGGAATGGCTAGTAAAGAAGTTTTTAAATTGTTTAAAACACTGTTATTGTCAGTTGCAAATTCATTTACATCCAGTTTCATATCGACATTAGGATAACCTAATGCTATCTGTGTACTTTGATAATTGGAAATTAAAACTAAGTCAAAACATAGAGCATCGATAATACTACCTACGTATCCTGTTAATGCAGCTTGTTCGGTAGCAGTAAATGCCCAATTTGCAATTTGATTCTTAGTATATTTTATTGCATCAATTATCTGAGATAAGTTAGAAGTGTTAACAGAGTCTAAAATATCTGTAGCAACATTTGTAGTATTAAAGGTAGAATTTAAAACTAAATCTTGACCAATTGCATTTATAACCGAAATAAGTTGAGTCTGTAATTCTACTGCATCAAATTCGAAAGGATTAACGTATTTGTTGTTTATATAAGCAATTGTTTCGCTTTTCATGAACTCTACATTGCTTAATAGCAAGTAGTAAGCATCTGGATAACCTAATAAATTAGTGTTGCCACCTGTTGCAGTAATTTCTTGAATTGTTGAAAAGTATTGGTCTGCACCTGTACTATTGTAAGTTATTTTTTGTCTATAAGGGCCAGGTTCTATTAAAGAAGATGCTTGAATATTTTCTGCTGCTAGTGCTGCTGCCCCAATAGTTTTATAAGCATACTGCCAGAATCTACCCTCTTTACCAGGAGGACTTTTTACTTGTAAGTCGTCGCCAGTTGTGGTGGATACATACAGATTAATACCGCTAGTAAAAACTTGATTGTCTACATAATATTTAGAAGCCGCTTGTAAATTAACATCGTCAACTGGTCCGTTATTTAAAATAGGTGATGGATGCTCGTTTAATACTAAGGGACCAGTCATTCTATCACCGCTTCTACGAACAGTGTGTTGTCTTTGTACAGCTTCTGTAGCTACATAATTGCCCTTTAATGTTGGATCATAATCTGGATCTTCTATTTGAGGAACTGTGGGCTCATTTCTTACTCTTAATACATCAGTTACTTGTCTGTAAGGATTTCCTTCTACTGTCGAATTTGTAGTTTTTACAAAGTTGTCTGTAACATACTTTACACTTGTGGCAATGCTGTCTAGAGTAGCAGGAGGGCTAATGTTAAAGACTGTGTTAAATTCAGTTATTTTACCCGACCAAGTACTAGGATCTGCAAGGTTTGCAATAATTTGTCCACCTGCATTCAACGGGTTGGCTAGTGTAGGAGTTTCGTCCCCTGCTAGTGTTGCAGTATTTGCATTAAAAATGATCTTTGTATTATCTGTAGTATCGATAGTTAACGCATTACTAGTAGAAACAAGCGATCTTGCTGTTAAAGTAGATCCGTTGGTGCTAGACATGATAACTTGATTATTACCATAAGTTTCTGGACCGTCTGCTAAATCGCTTAAACTTAACTGTCCGCCTAGACCAAACGCAGCATATAATTCGTTAAAGTTTTCGTTAACTTTACGGAAAGATTCTCTGATGCTATCACCAGTACCGTCATTTCCTGTAATACCAATATCGATAATTTGTTGTGTCATTTTATACTCCGAAACTTGAACCGCATCCACAAGTTGTTGTGGCATTTGGATTCTTAATAGTGAATTGACTGCCCATTATATCTTCAACATAGTCCACTGTTGCACCTTCTAGATATTGAGCACTCATACTGTCAACTAGGACTTGTACACCGTTTTCTTCTATAGTCCAGTCGTCTTCTTCTGCGGGTAATTCTTCAATAGTAAATCCATAAGTGAAACCGCTACATCCTCCACCCTGGACAAACATTCTTAATTTTAAATCTGGATTTCCTTCTTCTGATAATACTTCTTTAATTTTTTCAGCTGCTGATGAGGTTATTGTAATCACAAATAGTCCTTTCGATTGAATATTTATCAAAACATTTTTATAATCTTAATGTAAATAAATTTATGTTTTTAAGATCAGAATACGTTGAAAATCATTATTCTAGACCCAGTAAGCTAGGAAATAACCACATCTATACTAGGAAAAAAACGATAGTTATTTTTAGATGTGATTGCTGCGGGATAGAATTTAAAAGAAATAAAGGATCCGTTGACCCTAAGAGACTTAATAATAATTTTTATCACGTATGCTCAAATTGCGATGCTAAGAGATTTGCTCAAGAAAAGGGGGTTGAGAGAAGATGTATATGGAATCTTCCTGTAAGCAGTCTTAAGACTTTGGATCAACTCTAGAATTAATTACATCCCAATCGATGATTTTCCATTGATTCTCTAAGTATTTTTTCTTATCTGCTTGGTAGTCTAACGCCCATGCGTGTTCCCACCAGTCAATCAGTAAAACAATATCCATCTTAATTTGATGGTTAGTTATGGTTTTAATTTGTCCATTTTTAGAAAGATATACCCACCCGCTGCCTTGAATAGACATTGCTTCTTTTTCAAAAGATTCCTTAAAATTTTCAAAAGTTTTGAAATGCTTGTTTATTAACTCTTCGGATGATCCCTGCGGTTTATTTGAATTAGTAGGTTGTCTATACTGCGAGAATAGTATTTCATGTAAAAATGCGCCTGCTTCGTTAAAATCCGGATCACCTTCTCCTTTATTGTATCGATCCACGTAAGTCTTGTATAGCTTTCCATAATGGTATTCAATTGTCTGTCTACTTAAACTTTTGCCTAGTCCGTCATAAGGGTATCGAAGCTCAATTTGTTTAAGAGTTTTCGGTGCTTTTTCTTCGTTAAGAATTGTGTATTTGATGAAATTGTACATATAAATATTGCGTCAAACGGTCAACTGGGCATCCAAGGATCCTAAAATCATCGCTTTCCCAGTTTTCAGATGATACAAGTCACTGTGACTACGGGCAAATTGGCGTTTGACTTTTTTTATTTTATGCTAATATTTATCGCTAAATATCGCATAAGGAGACTACTATGGAATTAGTTATAGGATTTATTATTTTAGCTGCAGGTATTGCTTACATTACCTATAGAAGTTTAGATAGAAAAATTGAAGCTAAACATTCAGTTACTGAAGATGCACCGTATAAGATTGAACCACCAGTGTTAGAAACTGCTGTAACTACTAAACCTGATGGAATTGGACACGAGTCAGTTGTAGTAGAAAACGTTGTAGTTGAAGAAAAAACTAAAAAGCCAAAAGCAAAAAAGAACGCAGCGGAGAAAGTAGCTAAAGCAACTACTCCTCGCAAAACCACAAAAAAAGCCAAGTAATCTTGGCTTTTTTATACTTCGTTTTCAATACGCCTGAGTTCAAATACTAGACGAACTATCTCATCTTTTATTGATAATCTTTTCTTTTTAAGATTCTCAATTTCAAATTCGTTTTCGTTTGAAACAGGCGTATCATCTATAGTTTTATCTAAACTATTATGTTGCTCTTGTAAAACAGAAATACGATATTCTATTTTTTCTTTAGTTAACATTAAGTACTTTCCTTTTGTAATGATTGAATAATTCAAAACTTGCTAAATTTTTAGCTTTACTTTCACACATTATATCAAACTTGTCAGAGAACGATATAGCCCAATCATTAACAGCAGTATTCCAATAAAAGTCACTGTGTGCTCTAAGTTTTTGTTTCTTATGGCCTGACTCAATTAGTGTAACCATATCGGGCAGTGAGGTGCTGTCATGCCCAGTGAGGACATTTTCTCGAGACACGGAGTAATGCATAACAGGACGAACACCGCGCCAGCTGTCAAGAATCCGTGCAATTCGGGCATCTTCATTATCCATGTAGGTCCCTTCTCGAACCCAATGATGGTGAATGTCAAGAACAATAGGTAGTAAATCGCCAAGTAAGAGACAATCATCCAAGCCATAACTTATTTCCTCGTTTTCAATTGTAATTGTATTCCTGGCTTCTGGTGATAATCTTTTATATGCACTGCGGATGCCTTCTGGACCGGCTCTACCCGCAATGTGGACGTTGATTTTAAAGTCCTGAAATTGTTTACCGAAGCCCATCCAAGCGGCCATTGAAGCATGGTATTCAAACTCCTCTATACTTCTGTTGACGATATCTTGATTATCGCTAGCCAGCACAGTAAACTGACCAGGATGAAAACTAAGACGGGTACCGCTTGCACGAGCACTATCGCCGATAAGGCTAAAATTCCGTTCAAGATATTGAATAACATCGGGCTTACGCCAAAAGTAACTCCATGTTGGTTCAGTGTAAG
>JACCDW010223488.1_pt1 | contig 15695 bp, 11 predicted proteins | sample 7449781 | NCBI WGS metagenome assembly JACCDW01 (sample SAMN15323449, study PRJNA562643) | freshwater metagenome | isolation source: river surface water | place: USA:Blue River Watershed | collected 2017-08-18
AGCCAAATCAAGGATTTGATGGGTGCATACCCTGTTCCGGAAGGAATTACAGTGAAGTATACCGGCGAGCAGGAAGAGCAAGCCAAGTCACAGGCTTTCTTATTGCGCGCATTAGGGATTGCGGTATCCCTTATTTTCTTGATTATCGTGGCACAGTTCAATTCGGTGATTAGCCCTTTCATTATCATGACATCCGTTCTCTTTAGTACCATCGGTGTATTCTTGGGCTTGGTGATTTTCAATATGGATTTTGTGGTGATCATGACCGGTATCGGGATTATTTCCTTAGCTGGGGTGGTTGTAAACAATGCGATTGTTTTGATTGATTACACCGATTTGGTCAGATCTCGAAAAAGAGAGGAATTGGGAATTACTAAAGGGAATTACCTGACCTATCCTGATTTGCTCGCCAGTATAGTGGAGGCAGGGAAAACCCGTCTTCGTCCGGTACTCTTGACAGCTATAACGACTGTCCTTGGTTTGATTCCATTGGCGATCGGGATGAACATTAATTTCGCAACGCTATTGAGTGAATTTGACCCTCAGTTCTATGTAGGAGGCGATAACGCAGCCTTCTGGGGCCCCATGGCTTGGACTGTAATATTTGGGTTAACCTTTGCAACGATCATTACGTTAGTACTCGTACCAGTGATGTATTTGCTTACCGATAAGCTTGCAATCAAGCTTCGTAGAAACTAAACATCACTTTTTAAGGTTGGTGGTTTTTTTGATCAAACCCTTGGAACTTTGTTCCAGGGGTTTTTTCGTTTTTCTCCAAAAAATTGAGCTATTTTTTTAGATTTGTGACCCATAGACCCAAGAGAGATGCAAGAATTAAAATGGTATGTGATGTACACCCGTTCTCGGGCGGAAAAAAAAGTTGCCGACATGCTGAAGGAGGAAGGGGTAGAAGTATACTTACCCATGGTGGAGGAGTTGAGGCAGTGGTCTGACCGTAAAAAAAAGGTACAGAAGGCGCTATTTAATGGCTATGTATTTGTAAAAACCAATCGCAATAACCTTTGGAACTGTCTCAAAGTGCCAGGGGCGGTGAAGTTTGTTCACTTTTCTGGTGAGCATGCAATCATTCGTGACGAGGATGTGGAAACTATTCAGCGGGTAGTGGCAACCGGAGTGGCAATCGAAACGGATGGCTCGGATATTGGCCCAGGAGAAAAAGTCAAGGTGATCGGCGGATCACTGGAGGATATGATTGGGGAGTGTATCGAAAAAGGGAATAAAGATTATTTCCTTATTAGAATTCCAGGCATTTACCAAAACATGCTGGTGAGTATTCCTCGAAAGTTTTTGCAGGTGCTAGAAAGCGCACCAAGCGTTTAACCCCTTTTTTTTGGAAGTGGCTTGGGTTACAATCCTTCAAAAGCCTTTTGAACTTCCTCTTCGGTGGTTCGAAGTTTTTCGCGGCAAAAGGCAACTAGGTCTGCTGCTTCTTTGACCAATTCTGACAAGGTGTCCACAGAGGCAGATCCTTCTTCCAATTGGGCAAGAATTGCATCCAATCGTTGCATGGCTTGGGTGTACGTGTAATCTTTCATTTGCTTTCGATGGTTTGAATGGTGCTGCTGATTTTTTGGGTAGAAGTGTAGGTAAGGATTTGATCCCCAGAAGCCAACATAAGTTGATGAATCGGCTTCCCCTTGGATTCGGTGCGGGTATATCCTTTTTGCAATAAGGCACTTGGATCCAATTGCCGGCAACCTGTTTCAAGTCTTTGCAGGCTGTCTAGTTGACCTTTTAAAAAGTGCTGACTACTCTTTATTAATTGATCCTTTCGTTGTTCCAGTTTACTTTTTTCTTGTTTGGCACCATTTTTAATGGAATGCTGAATTCGCAGCGTAGTAGTTCTTACCTTTTCCCCTTCTCGGGATAGTAGTTGCTTCCCTTCCCCCTGTATGCGCAAGTGACATGCCTGAAGTTTGCGTTCCTCTTCGTTGAATTTGCTACGTGTGATCCAATCCAATCGTTGGGCTGCAAGTGCCAAATTCTCTTCGTATTCACGAAAACTCGAGAGAATAAATTCAGCTACGGCAGTGGGTGTTTTGAGTTGCGTATGTGCTACTAAATCGGCGATAGTTTCATCGCGTTCGTGCCCAATACCGGTAAGGACAGGCAGTGAAAAATCTGCAATTTTTAAGGCAAGCCGGTAATCGTCAAAGCAATCCAAATCCAGTTGGGCTCCTCCGCCTCGAATGAGGACCACGGCATCCAATTGAAGTTTTTCCGCGATCGCTGCAACCTGGTCCAAGGCAGAAAGCAAACTGTCTACCGCTTCGTTGCCTTGCATCAAAGAAGGGAAAAGTTGGTGGTAGACCTTGTACCCTTGAGGGTTGCCTGCTAGCTGGTTGATAAAATCGCCGTACCCTGCGGCAGTGGCACTGGATATAATTGCAATCCGCTGAATAACAAGTGGTAGCGGTAATCGTGCATTGTGACCCATCCAACCTTCTTGAGTGAGTTTGAAAATGGTCTCTTGACGAATACGTGCGCGTTCCCCCAAAGAAAAGGAGGGGTCGATGTCTTTTACATTGAGGCTAAGGCCATAGACGGGATGGTAGGTCACGCTCACCTGAGCCAGAACCTTCATCCCATTTTTGAGGGAGGCACCGGTAACGGCTTCAAATTTGGTAGCGACACTGCGGTAGGTAAACTGCCAAAGATTGGCTCTGACCTTTGCTTGAACCTGATTTCCTTGTTTCTCCACCAACTCAAAGTACACATGTCCTTGAGGGGCTTGTCTAAAATCCGCAAGTTCACCCACCACCCACACCAAGGGTTCAAGTTCTTTTTCAAGTACTTGCTGGATAGAAGTAGTGAGTTGTAATACGGATAAGGGGGTCATGGATTACTGGGGCTTTGCCAAACGGATTTTTTCACTCAGCCCTTTACTTGCGCGTAAAAGTGGAAGTCGTACTTGGTCCGTTTGGATAATGCCTAGGTGCAGCAGTAGATTTTTAATTCCCACGGGATTTCCTTCTTCGTACATCAATCCATTCAGTTTTAAAACTGAATGAGCTGCTTGTTGAGAAGAAGCAGCATCTCCTTCGATCAGGGTTTTGAAGGTGGCCGGTAGGGCATTGGCTAGTACCGAGATCACTCCGGATCCACCTATGCTTTGCATGGGTTTGGTCAAGAGGTCGTCTCCCGATAATAGCAAAAAGTCTTTCGGCATGGAGGCGGCTATCTGCATGCATTGCTCCAGATTTCCACTTGCTTCTTTGATGCCAATGATATTTGGATGGTGCGATAGCGCGAGTGTGGTCGCTGCAGTTAGGTTGGACATGGTTCGTCCTGGAATATTGTACAACATCAGGGGTACAGGAGATGCATCTGCTAATGCCTGGTAATGTGTAATGATACCTTCCTGTGTAGGTTTATTGTAGTAAGGACTTACGGATAAAATCCCTGCGACACCATAAAAATCGGTTTGTTCGATTTCTTCAATAAGTTTTTGGGTGGCATTTCCGCCTAAGCCGAGCATCAGGGGTACTCTCCCCTTGTTGTACTCCACAGATGCTTTGAGTAGTTGTGCTTTTTCCGATGCGGTGAGGGTTGCTGATTCACCCGTAGTACCGAGTACGACTAGGTAGTCTACTCCTCCAGAGATGACATGATTGATCAGGCGCTCCAGACTTGGATAGTCCACCTGTTGATCCTCGAGAAAAGGGGTTACTAGTGCAACTCCGGTACCTTTGAATGCGTTCATTGGAAAGTTTTAATGCCAAAACAAATATAGGGTCTTGGCGGGTTTTTTTGTAAAAAGGGATAGTTAATACGGCTGCTTTTAAGATCAAAGTCATCTTAACTAACTTGAAATTGTGTCTGCTTGTTTGACTTGAATGGGCTGCGATTGGAATTGGTATGGAAGGATTGGTTGGGAGAGATTGTAAATCCTATTTTGTGCTGTGTAGTCTAAAAATGTGGCAACAAGTGAAATAAGAAGTAATTTAAGTTAAATTTATATCCGTAAAGTCTATTTTTCTTGTTGTGGAAATTCTAATTATTCTTTTGCTCGTGTTGTTGAATGGCGTCTTTGCCATGGCCGAGTTATCCCTTGTTTCTTCGAGAAAATTCAAGTTAGAAAGTTTAAAAAAGCAGCGAAAGTTGGGGGCAAAAGAGGCCTTAGCCCTATCGGAAAACCCTACCAAATTCATGTCCACGGTGCAAATAGGCATCACACTCATAGGTGTTTTATTGGGGGTATATGGGGGTAAAAACATCACGGATGATCTCGAATCCTTGTTGCAACAAATTCCTTTTTTTCATCCTTATGCAAATACCCTCGCTGTGGGGCTGGTAGTAGTGGTGATTACTTACCTGTCTATAGTTCTGGGTGAGTTGTTTCCCAAAAGATTGGGAATGACCTTTCCGGAGCAGATTGCATTGCGTGTGGCCAAACCCATGGTTTGGCTATCCAAGTTGACTAGTCCTTTTGTTTGGCTACTGACGGTATCCAACGATTTTTTACTCTGGATTTTTCAAATCAAGCGAACTTCCGAAAGTAAAATATCTGAAGAAGAATTGAAGGCCCTCATCAAGGAAAGCGCAGAGGGAGGAGAGATCATGGATATCGAACAAGATATCGTGGAGCGCGTGTTTGAGCTGGGAGATCGTCGGATCAACACACTGCTCACACATAGAAACGAGTTGGTTTTTTTCAATGTCAGCGATACCGAGGAAGTGGTAAGGCAGAAAATCAGTGAAGAAAAACATTCAGCCTATCCCTTATGCAAGGAGGGAGATTTGGATCAAATCATCGGAATGGTATTGGTAAAGGACCTCTTTGATCCTATTCTTAAGGAGGGTTTTGACTTGAAAAAAATTGCCAAAGCCCCACTTTTTTTGAACGAGAGCATGTTTGCCTACCAAGCCTTGGAATCATTTAAAGCCCATCGGCTTCATTACGGTTTGGTGATCGATGAGTATGGAGTCACAGTGGGTATGGTGACCATGGATGATGTGGTCGACGCGCTAGTCGGGGAGGCCACCGAAATGGATCAAACGGACTACCAAATCGTGGAGCGGGAGGATGGTTCTTGGTTGATCGATGGACAGTATTCCTTGATTGATTTCGAAAAGTATTTCGATTTTGAAATCTCCTATCAGAACAAAAGTTTCACCACACTGGCAGGCTTAATCCTCCATCAAAGTGGCTACATTCCAAATGTGGGAGATGCCGTGGTGGTAGAAAAACTCCGACTTGAGGTAGTGGACAAAGATGGGCAGCGGATCGACAAGGTGCTGGTAAGCCGAGTCTAAGGCCCATTCCTCAGTACCAATAGGATGCCTTCTGCTTACTTTTTTTTGGATTTAGGACTGTACCAGTTTCAAAAACTCGTCTTCAGAAAGCAAAGGAATGCCCAACTTCTGGGCCTTTTCTTTTTTGCTTGGACCCATTTCTTCTCCTTCAATGATGAAGTCTAGGTTTTTGGAAACCGAACTCAGGTACTGACCTCCATGGGCTTGGACAAAAGTGACTATCTCATCTCGTTTGAAGTGGTTCAATTTGCCGGAGGCTAAAATTCTTTTACCATCCAGCGCATTGCCTAATGCCACAATTTCCCCTCCCTGCATTTCAAAATTCAAGCCTTGGGCTTTCAATTGAGCAATAATTTCAAGGTTTTCAGGTTGTGCAAAAAACTCTTGGATACTTTGAACTAGGGTTTCACCTACTCCATTGATTTCCAACAATTCTTCCCCAGTAGCCGCTTGAAGTTTCTCCAAATTTCCAAAGTGCTTCGCTAGAAGTTGGGCCGTATTTTCACCGATGTTTCGGATGCCTAGTGCAAAAAGCACCTTGTCAAAGTCCTGGGCTTTGGAAGCAAATATCCCTTCCATCATGTTCATAATGACTCCTTCTTGGAAAGTATTGGCTTTTAGTTTTTTGATGCGCTCTTGAAGTTCGTCTGGAAGGGTAAGCTGAAGTTCAAGCAGGATGGTGTGGATGGTGCTGTGCTTTTTGCTTGCCTCCAAAATCTGCTCAAATTCCACGCGTCTTCCCAAGAATATCTCCAAGACCACAGCCACAGGGATGTAATCTTCCACCTTCATCAAGTCGGAATGTGTACCCAAGTTTTGGAGTAAGAAATCTACCATGCCTACATTGGAGGGTACTTTTTTCTTCCAAACTTTCAGTTGCGCTTGAAAAGCACGGATTCGATCCCGAAGTGGGAGGTGGGTGTTTTCAAGGAGAAAATCTTGGATTTGTTTCAAGGGAATTCCCTCCGTCAACGCAAACAATACTTTATCTAGGGATATGTAGAGTAGCCCATTGACTTCTCGCTCGTATTGATCCTGACTCATCTCTAGACCGAGCAATTCGCTTTGCTTGGTATCCAGGCTATAGATGTCGGCATAGTTTCGAATAAATCCTTGGTCAATCAACGCGCGAATCCGCTCCGTCCCCATGGAGTCGATATCCATAGCTCGCTTGCTAACGAAATGTTCGATGCGCCCCAGGATCTGTGGAGGACAGGCAGCTGCATTGGGGCAGTAATGCTTGGCTTCTCCTTCTTTCCGTTCCAAGTCACTGCCGCATTCTGGACAGTGGCTGATGTAGGTAATTGCCAAAGCCCCGGCTCTTCTTTTTTCGAGATTAACTGCGGTGATTTTAGGGATGATTTCTCCTCCTTTTTCTACCCATACAAAATCTCCTTCGTGGATATCCAGTCGTTCGATTTCATTCGCGTTATGTAAGGACGCGCGCTTGACTGTGGTGCCTGCAAGCAACACCGGAGCAAGGTTTGCCACAGGGGTAATGGCTCCCGTACGACCCACTTGGTAGGTAATGGAAAGTAACTCAGTTTCCGCACTTTCCGCCTTGTATTTGTAAGCGATGGCCCAGCGTGGATTTTTGGCTGTAAATCCGAGCTCTTCCCGCTGCTGGTAGTCGTTGATTTTGATTACGACCCCATCCGTATCCAAGGGAAGTTCAAAGCGCTTTTCTTTCCAAGTTGCGATGTATTCGAAGACCTCTTCGATGTTTTTTGCCTTTAAGTAAGTGGGAGAAACGTTGAAGCCCCAGCTTTCCAATAAATGAATGGCTTGGTCGTGTTGATCTACCCCTAGGTTTTCTCCCAAGAGTTGGTAGAAATAGCAATTTAGGCGACGCTTGGCCACCACGCTGCTATCCTGCATTTTGAGTGTGCCTGAAGCAGCATTTCGTGGGTTTGCAAGCAAGGCTTCTCCCCTTGCCTCCCGATCAGTATTCAATTTTTCAAATTCCTTTAAGGGAAGGAAAATCTCACCGCGAACTTCGAATCTGCTAGGCACATTGGGTAAGGGAAGCGATAAAGGAATATTTCGGATGGTTTTCACATTGGCAGTGACATCATCTCCTTTGGTTCCATCTCCCCTTGTAACTGCCCGCACCAACTGTCCTCCTTCGTAAATCAAGGAGATTGCGACTCCGTCAAACTTCAATTCGCAGAAGTACTCGTAATTGGAATGACCCAAACCCTTGATCACGCGTTCGTCAAAGGCTCCTAATTCTTCTGCAGTGTAGGTATTGCCCAAGGAAAGCATGCGGTATTCGTGGGCAACGCTCTGAAATTCTTTTGTAATGGTACCTCCCACACGCTGGCTGGGGCTATCAGTTTGAAGCAGGTCGGGAAATGCTTTTTCCAAGCGAATCAACTCTTCCAAAAGCTGATCAAACTCGTAATCCGTGATTTCGGTACGGCTTTCTTGGTAGTACAGCTGGTTGTGGTAATTGAGCTGCTGGGAAAGTTCTTGGATACGATGTGCGGCTTCTGAGTGAGTCATGCAAGGCTAAAATTTCTAAGGTAAAAATAAGGGTTAAGGCTCAAGAATTTGCGCTTTGAAGTTATTTGTGCCCTCATTTTTTTGACAGAATTCTGAATCTTTGAGGAATTGCCTTTGAACCGATTTTATAGGGCTCTTGGGTTACAGGCTTCCCATGAATTTTCTATCTTTGTCACATAGTTTCAGGAAAAGCACTTGTTTTTCTAGAGCGATACGATACCCACATGAGCGACACCAAATTTAAACGCTATACCGTTACCTCAGCATTGCCCTATGCAAATGGACCACTTCACATTGGCCACCTGGCAGGCTGCTATATTCCTTCTGATATTTATGTGCGTTACTTGCGGTCCCAAGGAAGGGATGTCGCTTACATCTGTGGCTCCGATGAGCATGGCGTAGCGATTACGATCAAGGCAGCTAAGGAGGGTAAGACGCCGCAACAGGTTGTGGACCATTACCATGAGATGATGAAGGAAAGCTTTGAGCAATTTGGGATTAGCTTCAACCATTACTCTCGTACTTCTGCTTCCATTCATCACGAGACGGCCCAAGAGTTTTTCACGAATTTATACCAGAAAGGAGAGTTTTTAGAGCAGACGACCGCTCAATATTACGATGAGGAGGCAGATCAGTTTCTTGCTGACCGCTACATCGAAGGCACTTGCCCTAAGTGTGGCAACGAGCACGCCTATGGAGACCAGTGTGAAAAGTGTGGAACTTCGCTTAGTCCCACGGATTTGATCAATCCCAAGTCCAAGTTGAGCGGTAGAACTCCCATTTTGAAAGATACTACTCACTGGTTTTTGGACTTGGCGCGCTACCAGGATTTCTTGAAAAAATGGGTTTTAGAGGAGCATGGGGACGATTGGAAGAACAATGTCTTGGGACAATGCCGCTCTTGGCTAGAGGCAGGAGATGGACTCCAAGCAAGATCCATGACACGAGATTTGGATTGGGGAATACCCGTACCGCTACCTAGCGCCAAAGGGAAAGTGCTGTATGTTTGGTTTGATGCTCCTATTGGCTACATCTCAGCTACCAAGGAGTGGGCAAAAAATAAAGGGATTGATTGGGAGCCTTACTGGAAAGACAAGGATACCAAACTAGTTCATTTTATTGGCAAGGATAATATCGTATTCCATTGCATTATTTTTCCGGCAATCTTAAAAACACATGGGGGGTATATTCTCCCGGACAATGTGCCTGCAAATGAGTTTCTAAACTTAGAGGGAGACAAGATCTCTACTTCCCGAAACTGGGCTGTATGGCTTCATGAATACCTGGAAGAATTTCCAGGACAGCAAGATTTACTTCGCTATGTGCTGACTGCCAATGCGCCAGAGACGAAGGATAATGATTTTACTTGGAAGGATTTTCAAACGAGAACCAATTCTGAATTGGTGGCGATCTATGGCAACTTTGTCAACCGTGCTGTCGTGCTCACGCAAAAGTTTTTTGACGGAATAGTGCCTGCTCGAGGAGAATTGAGAGGGATTGACGAAGACTTACTTCGAGAGTTAGAAGGTTTTCCAGAAAAAATCGCTGCTTCAATTGAACGTTTCCGTTTCCGCGAAGCCCAGGGCTTGATGATGGATTTGGCACGTTTGGGAAACAAGTACTTGGCGGATACGGAGCCTTGGAAAGAGGTCAAAACAGATGTGGCCCGTACCCAGACCATTCTAAATATAGCCTTGAATGTGGCGGCCAATCTGGCAATTCTATCTGAACCATTTTTGCCATTTACCGCCCAAAAATTGTACCGCACCTTTGGGATGACGGCCACTTCCTGGTCCGATGCTGGGAATGGAAACCTGCTTCAAGCCAATCGGGCTTTAGGGGAAATTGGTCTCCTATTTATGAAGATTGAAGATGAGGTAGTGGAGAGACAAATTCAAAAACTTGAAAATGCCAAAAAGATGAATGATGCCGCTGAATTGCCTGTTCCTACGATGAAGGAACTTATTGCCTACGATGATTTTGCCAAATTGGACATGCGCGTGGTGACTGTATTGGAGGTGGAGGCCATGCCTAAGTCTAAGAAACTCCTCAAGTTGAAAGTGGATACAGGCCTTGGGCACCGCACCGTCTTGAGTGGAGTGGCTGAGCATTTTGACCCTGAATTTCTGGTAGGTAAGCAGGTGACGATGCTTATCAATTTGGCGCCACGTAAAATGATGGGCATTGATAGCGAAGGGATGATCTTGATGGCAGCAGATAAGGATGGCAAACTCAAATTGCTCCAGCCGCATGAAGTGACTTCACCTGGATCGGTGATTTCCTAGTGAGTTTAGGAGCAAAAAAAGGAGACAAGTTTACTTGTCTCCTTTTTTTGTAGGCATCCTCTTGAGGTTGGTATCCTTTTTCGCTATCAATTGGATTTTACTCCATTTTTAGGCATTTCAAATAGATCAGAATCGAGTTCTTCTTTGACTAAAAACACATCCGAAAAGCTAGTTTGATAGCGGATTTTTTTACTGGAATCGTTTTCGATTTGGTAACCTGTGATAACTCTTGGGAATATCAAGCCACCTGCATCACGGTAGTCTTCGTATTTCAAGGCTTCCTGTACTTGATTGCCTTTGTCGTAGAATGTCACTGCAAATAAAACCCAGGCCAATTGCCCAGTAGAAGGTTCGATCAAAAGTTCATAGCGATTGGATGGGCCTAAAAGTTTGCCATCTTTCACTTTTGCTTCGAGTGTGGGATAACTGATGCCATTGAATACTCGATTTTCCAATGGGGTGATGGTCACTAAGGTATCAGTAAGCGTGTAGGGGATACTTAGAAATGTCGAATACAAGTTGTGGTAGAAGCGAACCGAGTTGCCAGGAAAGGACTGACGATTGGGGCTTATCCAAACTATCTCCCCGTCATTCCCGGCTTGAAAAAGGTCTGCATCGATACGTACCTTACCCTCCTGTAGATCGATGTAATGATTTTCCCATTCAAGGGTAGTTTCATGCACCATTGCAAAGGATAAAGATTTGGCGTTCACCCATTGCGCCCAATCGCCATGTGCTTCCAAAAGTTTTTTAAATTGTTCGGGCTGATTTAATCTTGGATCAGGCCCTAGATTTTTTTCTTGACAAGAAAAAAGGATTACTAGAAATAGCAGTGGTAAAATTAGTCTTGAAAAACGCATAGGGATCAAATTTTTCTAAATATACCAAATGAAAGAAATGTTCGGCTAGTAGGAGTAGGTTATGTCTATCGGTTTTCAATTTTTTCAAAAAAAAATGAAGACCCTTCTCAAAGAATAAAAAGTCTTGTTTAGGTTTGTTCCAAATAAAGATAAGCTCGTATGTGGAAGTCCATCCGCCAATTTCTCAATGACATTCACCTCTATGCAGGTTTGACCTGCGGACTGATTGTCATCGCCGTTTGTTTGAGTGGAACTATCTATGTTTACAATACCGAAATCCGCGAATTTTTTGATTCAGAGCGCTATTTTGTGGAAAAAGAGTCGAAGTCCATTCCATTGGATGAACTCAGAGTCACTCTAGAAACTCAATTGGGTGGTCAGGTAGTTGGCTTCCAAGTTTTCGGAAAAGAGGGGAGAACTCATCAATTTTCACTCAAGAAAACTGGAGAGGAGAATTCGATCACCTACTTTGTCAATCCTTATTCCGGAAAAGTCCTTGCAGACAATGCCCAAAAGACAGCTACTGAGAAGTTTATGGGCTCCCTTTTTTCACTGCACCGTTGGTTGCTTTTAGATAATGTCGAAACCCCCATTTTTGATTCGATGTCCAATCAGGACTTGGGTCGCTTGATTAATGGCATAGCCACTAGTTTATTTCTGTTGGGCGTAATGACAGGCATCTTTTTATGGTTTCCCAAAAAGGCTAAAAATTGGAAGCAGGGATTAAAGGTAAAATGGGATGGGAATTGGAAGCGCATCAACCACGACTTGCACAATACCTTGGCCTTTTACTCGCTCATCGCTCTATTTATCATGGCCGTAACCGGACCTTTCTGGTCATTTGGCTGGTACAAGACGGGCTGGCAAAAGACCTGGGACACCTATCAAGCCCCCAAGGAAGAAATTAAGGGCAATGCAGTTGCTAACCCCGCCCAGGAATCAGAACCCATCCAAGATTCTCTCCCTCAGCCTGCTGCTCCGGTAGTTTCTCTAGATGAATTACTTGCCTTGTCCAAACAACAACTTCCTTATGAAGGGAATGTACGTTTTACCTTGCCAGAGGATGCCGAGGGGGAAATTGGCGTAAGTAAGTCGCGCATAGGATTTTTTGCCCGAGCAGGGGCAGATCAACTGAAGGTCATCCCAGCAACACTAGTGGTCAAGGAAACTGTCCTTTTTGGAGAATTGCCTGTCCGACAGCAAATTGGTAAATCGGTCAAAGCGTTGCATACTGGTGAGATTTTCGGACAATTCACTAAGTTTTTATGGTTCATTGCTTGCGCTGTCGCTACCTCTCTACCAATCACGGGCACCTTGATTTGGTGGAACAAGCGAGGCAAGAAGGGAAAGAAAAAATTGGCTCCGGATGCGGATTGAGTTGGTGAAATTTGCTAGCCTAAACTGATTTTTTAAACCCGGTGATAGGCATCTTTTCCCTTCCAAAAAGTATTCTTTAGGGGAAAATTAGAATAGATTTTTTAGGCATCATCGCGTGAATTTTCCAAAAAAATAGGGAAAATTTACAACATGAGAATTCTAGTAGTAGAAGATGAGCAAGGCATATCCAATTTCCTCAAGCAAGGCTTGGAGGAGGAATCTTTCGCTGTCGACGTGGCGGACAATGGGAAAGTAGGTTTGGAATTGGCACTCTCCGGCAATTACGATTTGCTCCTGTTAGATTGGATGGTTCCTGGAATTAGTGGGATCGAGCTCACGCGCCTCTTTCGCAAAGAGTACCCCACAACGCCGATTATTTTTTTAACGGCCAAGGATACCGTAGATGAAACTGTCTTTGGTTTGCAAAATGGAGCCAACGATTACATCAAAAAACCTTTTCATTTCGAAGAACTCCTCGTGCGGATCCGTGTACAAATGCGAAATTCTGTACAGACCGAAGAAAGACTCACTCTTGGCCCGATTGTGTTAGAACCAGAAAAGCATTTGGTGCTTCTAGAAGGCAAAGAAGTGGCACTTACTCAAAAAGAATTTGCTCTTCTAGAATACCTAGTACGGAACAAAAACAAAGTATGTCGAAGAACCCGTATCATCGAGAGTGTTTGGGACATTCATTTTGATTACAACACGGGCATTATTGATGTATTTATCAACTCCCTCCGCAAAAAACTCCAATTGAGTAAGGGCGAGGACTACATTCAAACCATCCGTGGGGTGGGGTACATGGCTAAAGATCGATGAACAGTTCCTACAAAGAACGGATAGCGCGTAGGCTCACCCTGGTGACTGCAGGCATCTTTTTCCTCGTGTTTCTACTGATCTATTTGGTAGCCAACTATACCGTGGTGCACAACATTGATCGTGAACTTCAATTGGAGATTGATAAGCACAAGGGGGAGATTTTTTTGGTGAATGGGAAAATTCGATTTCTCCACATGGACGAGTGGGAAGAGATGGAGCATACCCAACTCCAACTCAATCCTATTTTTATTGAAATTGTGGATTTGGAGGGAAATTCCATGGATCGTTCTCCCAATTTGGGGGAAAATCACCTTACTTTTTCTCCAGAAAAATCACTTGCCGAAGAGGCTTGGACTCAAAAAATTGGTACTAGAGAAGTACGGCAGCGACAAATTCCTTTACTGACAGCAGGTAAACAAGAAGGTTATTTATTATTGGCCAAATCCTTTGCTGATTCCCGTGAACTGCTGGATAATTTGCGGAATGTACTGCTCTTGATCTACCCCTTGATTCTGGTATCTCTCTACCTCAGCATGCGCTATTTGGCGGGAAAAAGCATCGAGCCTCTGGAGCTTATTAGCCAAAAAACCAATCAGATTACTCAGCAAAACTTGAATGAGCGTGTACCGGAAACCGGTTCCAACGATGAAATTGGCCAATTGACTCGGGCCATCAATAATTTATTGGGACGTCTCGAACAGGCCTTGCAGCGTGAAAAGCAGTTTACATCAGATGCTTCTCACGAATTACGCACCCCACTCGCTGTATTGAGAGGCACCTTAGAAGTTTTGATCCGGAAGCCGCGATCTGCTGAGGAGTATGAGTCAAAAGTAAAAACAGCCCTGGTGAGTATTGATCGAATGAGTGCCATGATAGACCAATTGCTTGCTTTGGCTCGAGTAGAAAATGGAAAGAATTTGGTCAAAGAAGAGCTGGAGCTCATCACTTTTTTGGAGGAATTGGCGGATTCAGTTTCTGGAGAGCAGGGAAAGCGAATTCAATTTCAATCCTTGGTGAGCCTTCCGATCTATGTGCGTACCAATGAAAAATCCTTGGAGATGATTTTACAAAATCTCCTAGAGAATGCCTGCAAATACACGGGCAGCTCTGGAGAAGTGCTACTGCGCGTAGGAAAAGATACTACTGCATTCATCGAAGTGGTAGACAGCGGTACGGGGATCGCTTCGGAGCATTTGGAACAAATTTTTGATCCTTTTTTTAGAGTTCAAGAAGCTTTAGATCATGGGATTCCTGGAACTGGTTTGGGTTTGGCCATAGTCAAAAAATTAGCTCAAGAATCTTCCATTCAGTTGTCGGTAAGCAGTGAAAAAGGGAAGGGTAGTACCTTCAGATTGGACTTCAACGAAGCTTCTTAAGGGAAAATTAAGAAAGGGCTAAGTTAGTTCTAAGTCGGGGATTAGAATTTTGTACACTACCCTAGCCTAGGACTTATGCTTGATCGGATTATTCAGTGGAGTATTTCCAATAAATTTTTAGTAGCCCTGTTTATCGCGGCATGGATTGGTTTTGGGATTTATTCCTTAGCCAATCTACCCATCGGCGCAGTTCCTGATGTGACCAACAATCAGGTTCAGGTCATCACCACTTCTCGAAATTTAGCGACCGAGGATGTAGAAAAATTTCTTACCTATCCTATCGAATTGGAGATGGCCAACTTGCCGGGAATCAAGGAAATTCGATCCGTTTCTAAGTTTGGTCTTTCGGTAGTGACCTTGGTCTTTGAGGAGGATTTGGGCACTTACCTACCTCGTCAGTTGATTGCGGAGCGCCTCAAAATTGCCGAGGAACGAATCCCTGCGGGATTTGGTACTCCGATCATGGGTCCGATATCGACAGGATTAGGAGAAATCTACCAATACATTATCGATGTCAAGCCTGGTTACGAGGATCAGTACAGCATTACGGACCTGCGCACCATCCAAGACTGGGTTGTCCGAAGAAATCTATCAGGTATTGAAGGGGTAATTGAAGTCAACACCTGGGGTGGATACCTAAAGCAATACGAGGTAGCCATTAATCCGGAGCGCCTCAAGGCCATGGAAGTGGATTTGGCTTCGGTATATGAGGTACTCCAAACCAACAATTCCATCGCAGGAGGAAGTTATATTGAAAAGACCAACGAAAGCTTTTTTATTCGAGGTGAAGGGCAGGTAAAAAGCCTAGAAGACATTGAAGATATGGTGGTCGAGCTCCGAAATGGGAGTCCGATCTACATTCGAGACATTGCTGAAGTGAAGTTTGGCCATGCCAATCGCTTTGGAGCCATCACTGCCAATGCACAAGGTGAGAAGGTCTTGGGTCAAGTGATGATGCTCAAGGGGGCAGATGGTAAAGGAACCATTGATCGGGTAAAGGAGCGCATTGCCGAAATGGAAACGGCCCTTCCAGAAGGAATTGTCATCAATGGATTTTTGGATCGCTCGGAACTTATTGGACGGACGACCTTCACCATAGTAGAGAACCTGATTTTAGGCTGTCTGATTGTGGTGTTTGTGGTTGTTTTGCTCCTGGGCAACTTCCGGTCCGGACTTGTGGTTGCTTCCGTGATTCC
>JACCDW010371794.1_pt1 | contig 15694 bp, 9 predicted proteins | sample 7449781 | NCBI WGS metagenome assembly JACCDW01 (sample SAMN15323449, study PRJNA562643) | freshwater metagenome | isolation source: river surface water | place: USA:Blue River Watershed | collected 2017-08-18
ATCTTGATTTCCTTGAGAGTTTGCTATGGTTGTTAGTAAATTTGTTGTAGGTTTACCTTTAAAACAGTTATACGAATCTGCTGTATCGTATGCAACTAGCGATCCAGTAATTATGGTTTTCCCGTATCCTTGAGAGTATGACATTTTATATATTAAAACGAGTTTTGTAAGATAAATAGTTTTGTCTTATTTCATATCCAGATAACGCTTTATTATACATTCTTAAAATAGGAATACTACCTGCTATTTGGTATCCGTCTGCATGATACTTTCCTAAAAATAGCTTGTTAGCTCCTGTAGTTGTTGTATTTAAAGGATTTGCAGCCCCTATAAAATTACCATCTATATATAAAAGAGCGTTAACGTTGTAAATATTTACTACAACAATATGATGATAATTAGAGTTTGGATAATATGAATTTGCAAATGGATTAGTTGATCCATCTCCTATATTCCAATATATTGCATTTCCTGTAAAATATAAGTTTGGCCCGTATGAATAAGTGTCTGAATCTACAGATATTGGTATTTTGTTATCGTAGTTTGAGGATTTTATTACAAGTTCCCATGTGCTAGTGCTTCCTAAAGTAACAGTTGCATTTATGTAATCATCTGTACCGTCAAAGTAAAACATAGCATTAGAATCATAAGACAATGTTCCTATATTTATACTATTATTTTTTGTACTAATGTCTAACAAACCTTGTGTTGAAGATCTACTAGTTGTTGTAAAAGGCGTAGCATGTCCTTTATTTATTTCAACTTGAAGATCGGATATATCTACGTCATACCCTACAAATGCTCCTTCAGGAAACCAATATTGATAAAAATTGTATGTCGTAGATGCAGTCCAAGTATGTGTAAATTTTTGCCAAACTCCTACTGATCCTAAAGTAGCAGCAACACTAGGAGCAGAGGCCCCTCCAAAATAAGTAACCCATGTTAAACTTTTACCTTCTGCGCTTTTAGTAACAGGTCTTATCCAAAAAGAAACAGTTACTATATCTCCAGAAGTCACTGGCGAATATACATTATAAGCCATGCCATCTGCAACATTGTCTGCTCTATATACATGAAATCTCATGCATGTAGGAGACGTGTATCCCCCTCCTACTATTTCTTTTATCAATCCAGAATTTGGTAAATGCGGAGGACCCCACCACATAGTTGGGAAACTTGTAGAATTTATTGAAACTCTTATATCTTTTGCATATGCATCATGAACTTTATAAAAACCAGTATCGGGATTCACATAACCTTGTTCTCCTGTTTCAGAATTATTATACTCATGGAGACTAAATTGCGTGCTAGATATTTTTTTTACTACATAGTTAACTCCGTTTGTAACCCCTCCTCCTGTAGTTTGTGGTGTGACTACATCAAAACTTCTAAGAGGGTGAGCAGCAGTCATAGTTACAATGTTATCAGTTACATCATTTACAGTTCCTATGCTAAAATAGGCCCCTCCGTTATATTGATTTGTATTGTAAGTTCCCCACTCATTATTAATATTGAAAGCTCCGTTATTTATTGCGTTTGGTAATATATTGGTAGTAGGCTCTCCTACATAAGAGTTAATAGTATCGCCCGCATCATAAGCTAGTGCTACTGATGACGTATCAAAAACTATTCTAGGTCCTACTACAATTGGCATACTATAACTTAAACCTATTTTTTAAAAAATTAAAATTTTGCAATACTTGTCCAGGAGTTAATGCAATTTGATATGCTGCTACTATTGCCATATCCCCTTCCCAATAACCAGCGTACCCATTTCCTATAGCTATAGCAGTTGTTGTATATGGCAATCCTGCGTATGGGTTGGCCATATTATTAGTTTGAGTTCCATTTTTATACCATACTACTTGGCCAATGTCTCTTGTGACACACATTATATTCCAAACTCCTCTAGAAGTTGTTCCACTATTTAAAGCTGTATAAGGAGTGTTGTTTCCTCCGCCATCGCCATAGTAGTAGTTTATACTATCTCCTTCTTCATGTGTCCACGTTCCATATCCTCCATATGCTTGATTCCAAGGATTTTTCCTACCAGAGGTATAAGTGTGCCTCATAACTATCATCACACTCTGCTCTTCTGAAAAATTCAAACTGGAGCTATTGCTAGTTATATTTCCGTAATTACTTGTTCCATTAAAAGTAAAATAGGTTCCGTAATGTGCTGGGGTATTTGGTAAAGAGCAGTGGTTTGAAAATCCGCTTATATCATACCAAGTAGTTCCCGTTCCAGGATATGAAAGCTTGTCGGATGCATCTAATAATAGAACTAAACCTTCCTTTACTATGCCAGGTCCAGATGTCTGTGCCATAACTAATATTCAATTTTTAACTTATCTACATCTTTACGTTCTGCAAATACAGTGTAATAACAGTTTATATTTTCTTCTCCTTTTATAATAACTTTCTCACTATCTACATACTCAACATATAAGTTTTGATGTTTACCTATAGGTGTTAAATTTACAGTTATACTTTCTTCATGGATGAGATCTACCCAATGATCCGGAAGTGTTATCGTGTTTTCGTTTACGAGTTTTCCTCTTACATACACGGAATGTTCAGGTCCTTCTAGTACACCATATTGTAGCTTCATTCCAGGTTTACTAGGATGATCTATTACAAACGATTTTATTGTTGCTGTAAGAACTCCGTTTATATTAACTCTTTCGGATATAGCTGTAGCGCCTGATGTAGAAGTTCCTGTTCCTATAGAAATACCCCCATTATTATTTCCATTAAACTGGATGTAGGCCATGAAAGTAGAATCTACTTTTTGCTGTATTCTATATCCTGCTGTTTGCCAATCAGATCCATTAGCTACTCTTGTATTTGTTATTTCTAAAATATCACTATTAGAAGTTGTAGTCCTAAGGCGTTGCGCTAAAGATTGATTACCAGCTGTTGTCCCTAAACCGGATAACTCTGCATCTATCTTATAAGTGGGGTTTGTTTTTGATATTCCTATATTGCCTGTGTAATCTACTAGGAAAAAACTATTTGCTTTTGTGTAAGGAAGGGTAGTACTATATCCTATTTGATAAGCAGCTCCTTCGTAAGGGACGCCAGCAAACCATTTATCAGATCCTCCAGTATACGTCATTAACAATCCTCTACCTCTGTAGTCTATATTAGAATTTAATTCTAATAAAGTTGCTGTATACGGACTGCTTCCGTTTTTATTTCCAATAATTCTAACTGTTGGAGTAGTATCAGAATTTTCTTCTGCCTCTATAAGAAGCATAGGATTGCCAGATCCAGTAATATGTAAACTTGCTGATGGGTAGGAAGTAAGACCTATTCCGACTCTACCTCTAGAGTTCCAAATACCATTTCCAGGCAATCTAATCTCATCATCTATTTTACCAATCCAAGTAGATGCTCCACTAGTGATTTCCCAGTTCCATAAGAAAACAGTTCCTGCTGTTTGTTGTGTTATATTTTCAGCATGTCCTCCAATATGTAAATTAATTTGGCCACTTGCTGGTCCTACAAAAGTAAAGGAAACGTGAGTCCACTTTGAAGTGCTTAAACCATCACTCGAATTAAAAGCTTTACCTCCAACTGTGTTCCATGCTAAAGTATTGTTTACAACTATACAAAAATTAGTTGCGGTACCTAACTTAACCCATACACCTACGGTGTATTCTACCCCAGTTGTTATGCCAGTAATTGTTTGATATGCATCGTAAGAAGCTGCGTTTAAAGTATAAGTTCCTGCTGATGTGTTTCCATCAGGTGAAGTAACACTGTTATTGGATATTGTAGCTAGGCTTACATTCCATGAAGGCGAGTTGGTGAGTCCATATAAGTACCCACCAATTGTGGACATTCTTGGAGCTGATGATCCGCTTCTAAATGTAGCCGATCCGCCATTAACATCTAATTTATAGGCTGGGGAAGTGCTTCCCAATCCCATAAGTCCCGCACTACTTACATAAACAGTTCCAGAAGCCCCATTTGCAGAATTTATATATAAAGGTCTGGCTGTATATGCTCCTATATAAAAATTACTATCTGTTTCTAACACTAGATCTCCAGTACCGTATATACTTCCGTTACCAGATGTCCTTGTTATATTTAAAATAATTCCATCGAAAGTTAAATTGCTTTCAGCAACTGCCGCATTTGTTGTTCCGTCTGAGGTTAGTACTCTATTATTAGCTGCGTTAGAGACTGTGTTAAATCCTGTACCAGAAGATCCTGCTGTGCCAGAACTGCCGCTAGAACCAGCAGAACCGCTAGATCCTGTACTGCCAGAAGACCCAGAAGATCCAGAAGATCCTCTTGATCCAGAGCTACCACTAGAGCCGGTAGATCCGCTAGTTCCGCTTGTACCTGAAGAACCAGTAGAACCGCTAGATCCAGAGGAACCAGTTGATCCTGAGCTGCCTGATGAACCTCTGGACCCAGAGGAACCAGAAGAACCAGTACTTCCACTTGATCCACTACTACCAGAAGAGCCAGTTGATCCACTACTACCAGAAGATCCAGTTGATCCACTACTACCAGAAGAACCAGTAGAGCCGCTAGATCCACTTGTACCAGTGGAACCTGAGGTTCCTGTTGAGCCGGATGTACCAGTAGACCCAGAACTTCCAGATGTTCCTGTACTTCCACTGCTACCTGATGTACCTGTAGAACCAGAAGACCCGCTTGTACCAGTAGATCCGCTTGATCCAGATGTGCCTGTGCTACCACTAGAGCCACTAGATCCTGTGCTGCCAGAAGAGCCGGAAGAGCCTGAACTACCGGAAGTACCTGAAGTATTTGTAGTTGTAGACCTGTAGAAAAATTGTCCACTACCGGTATCAACTACAACGTAATTAAGTAGAGAGTTAGACGATAGATTAACATTAAAAGACCCAGTTACTGATACGCTACCGCTAATATCTAATACTGTATTTAAAGGTCCTTCTTTACCAATGCCTATCCTTGATTGTGAAACATATAAAGCTTTTTGACCAAACTGTCCTATTCTAACTATATTATCGGAAAAAGCTTCTATTACAGGTAAGCCCGCTGCCGTATTTACTGAGAATAACGATCCTGAGAGAGAATCATCTACCTGAAAGAGTCTTCCGGCAGTTCCGTCTATTGTAAACACTCCTGATCCAGAAGCGTTTATTGCTACAGATCCAGTAAATCTATGAATATCTGTTGTACTATCTCCAAATATATTGCTACCGCTACTATATATCACTGAAGATGATACAGTCTGTACTACTAGAGTGTTTGCAGTAATATTTCCGGTGGCTACTAAATTACCAGCAAGACTTAAAGTACTTCCATCAAAAGTTAAATTTGCTTCAGCATTTGCAGTATTTGTAGTTCCTAGAGAAGTTAGTATTCTATTATCAGCAGGATTGGTTATAGTGTTGAATCCTGTACCTGATGTACCTGAGCTGCCTGATGAGCCTGTAGATCCGCTTGTACCAGATGATCCACTTGTTCCTGTAGAACCTGATGATCCTGATGTACCCGTAGACCCACTAGAACCAGAGGTACCTGTTGATCCTGAGCTTCCGGAGGTCCCTGTAGAGCCAGAGGATCCGCTAGTACCTGTGCTACCACTACTACCTGATGTCCCTGTTGATCCTGAGGATCCGCTAGTACCAGTAGACCCAGATGAGCCAGATGTGCCTGTAGAGCCTGAGCTACCTGAAGATCCACTAGAACCAGAAGTTCCCGTAGATCCACTTGTTCCCGTTGAGCCAGATGATCCAGAAGAGCCGCTAGTTCCAGTTGATCCTGATGAACCACTAGTACCTGTGCTGCCACTACTACCTGATGTTCCTGTAGAACCGCTACTTCCAGAAGATCCTGATGTGCCGCTACTTCCGTTAGCTCCAGAAGTTCCGCTAGAGCCAGAAGAACCAGAGCTTCCTGATGAACCAGTAGATCCTGATGTTCCTGTACTACCAGAGGTACCTGTTGAACCACTACTACCACTAGATCCTGTACTACCACTTGAGCCTGAAGTTCCTGTAGAACCGCTGCTACCAGATGAACCTCTTGTTCCAGAAGAACCTGAGCTACCAGATGATCCACTTGTTCCAGAACTACCTGATGTGCCTGTACTACCGGATGAACCACTAGAGCCGCTTGTCCCTGAACTTCCAGATGATCCAGAAGTACCAGTAGAACCACTGCTTCCACTAGTTCCAGTAGATCCAGAAGAGCCTGATGTTCCACTTGACCCTGATGTTCCTGTTGATCCTGAGCTTCCAGATGATCCATCTGCTCCACTAGTCCTATAAAAAACATTTCCAGCCTGATCTACTACTAAAAATAAATTAGCACTAGAGCTTATTGGAATATTTCTTAAACTTAAAGAACCAGTTATTTTTACACTTCCTGTAAATAAATGATTGTCGGTAACACTATCTCCAAATATATTACTACCGCTACTGTAAATTACAGAGGATGTTACATATTGTACTACTAAAGTATTAGCAAAAATACTACCTGGGGTTGAGATGTTACCACTAACATTAAGAGCCCCTGTAACATTGAAACTGTTGTTAGTATATAGTAAATTTATAGACGCAGTTGCTGCGTTTGTTGTCCCGTCTGATAAAATAACTCTACCTTGTGCTGGGCTGTTTATTGTATTAAACCCTGTACCAGAACTTCCTGAGGAACCACTTGTACCAGTAGACCCGCTAGTACCTGAAGAACCAGAAGAGCCTGATGAGCCAGATGTACCTGAGCTTCCTGAAGTGCCTGTACTGCCGCTGCTGCCAGATGTTCCTGTGGAACCTGATGATCCTGATGTTCCAGTTGAGCCTGAGCTACCAGAGGTTCCTGTAGACCCTGAAGATCCACTAGTACCAGTACTTCCTGAACTACCTGATGTACCTCCTGTACCGCTTGATCCTGAACTTCCTGAGGTTCCAGATGATCCACTAGTACCAGTGCTTCCTGAACTACCTGATGTACCTGTACTACCAGAAGAACCGCTTGTACCTGAAGATCCAGAGGATCCTGATGAGCCAGTTGATCCACTACTTCCTGATGAGCCAGATGTACCTGAGCTTCCTCTAGTACCAGAAGAGCCAGAGGAACCGCTAGAGCCAGAAGAGCCTCCTGTGCCACTTGTTCCACTACTTCCGGAGGAACCAGAAGTGCCTGTTGAACCTGAAGATCCTGAAGTGCCTGTTGATCCACTGCTTCCTGAAGTTCCAGATGATCCTGTAGAACCAGCTGTTCCAGAGGAACCAGAAGATCCAGAAGATCCAGAAGATCCCCTAGTTCCGCTAGATCCTGATGATCCAGAAGTTCCTGATGATCCCGATGTACTTCCTACAGCTACCCCAACTTGTTTAGCTGTTACTATTAAAGAAGGTGCTAAAGGTCTTGTTGGATTCGTTTGATCTCCTATAGTAGTTAACTGAACGTATTGACTAGGAGCTGAGAATACAAACTCAACGTATTCATTAGCTACGCTAGAGGTTACTATATAAGAAACATAGGGTAATTGATATGCACTATTTGCTACTAGTGTTATTACAGAGTTACTACCAGATACATTAACTCCGTTCTGTCTCATCCAAATGTTTACATCCGTTTGAGTACCTCCTTGAGTCTTTTCTATTTGTCCAGAATAAGCTACTTCGTATATACCTGGGTATGCAAAAGTTATTCTTGAGTTATTTTGCACAGTAATTCCATAAGAATATACCGTGGTATTATATGTCCAAACTGTAGCTAAATTCGATCCGCTTACTGGTTGTATTGTTGTATCTATGAAATTAGACACCCAATTTGCAATACCAGCTCCGCTTGATCCAGGAGCTCCATTTATTCCAGACGTACCTGATGACCCAGATGATCCTGATGTTCCACTAGAACCTGTTGTTCCAGAACTACCAGATGAGCCTGCAGTTCCTGAGGATCCATCTCCTCCACTAGCTCCTGCAAGGTTTATATCCCAATCTGAATATGTTCCGCTTCCTACTGTTAAACTTGGTGTACCAAAAATTAAAAGGCCTGTTACTGGATCGTAAGATGTTACTTGGGACTCTTGGTAATTGTTTATATCATAGGCTATAATAACTGTTTGTACAGCAGAGTACGCCAATCCCTTGTCAACGTATAAACTACCACTATTCCCTAAAGCTAAAGACCCAGTAGAAGATGTTAGGTATCTATCTCCGGAAAGGCCTGCTGTTCCTGAGCTACCGCTTGATCCAGTTGTACCGCTACTTCCAGAAGATCCACTAGAACCAGAAGTTCCTGTTGATCCAGAGGAACCAGCGCTTCCTGATGAGCCAGAACTGCCAGATGTTCCTGTAGATCCGCTAGTTCCAGATGATCCGGTAGATCCTGATGAACCAGACGATCCAGTAGAACCAGATGAACCAGAGCTTCCTGAAGTGCCAGTGCTGCCAGAAGAGCCAGAAGTTCCGGTACTACCACTACTTCCAGAAGTTCCTGATGATCCGGTACTTCCACTTGATCCACTAGTTCCTGTCGAACCACTAGAACCGGAAGAACCTGAGCTGCCTGATGTACCTGATGTGCCATCTGATCCACTAGATCCGCTAGAACCAGATGAACCAGAAGACCCGCTAGTACCCGTAGATCCACTAGATCCGCTAGAACCAGAAGATCCAGAAGTTCCTGTTGAACCACTAGATCCAGATGTACCAGAAGTACCCGTTGATCCTGATGAACCAGAGGATCCACTAGAGCCAGAAGTACCTGAACTTCCTGAAGTGCCTGTTGATCCACTACTACCACTAGAGCCTGATGATCCAGTTGATCCTGAAGTACCCGTTGATCCAGAAGATCCACTACTTCCTGATGAACCAGAAGATCCAGAAGTTCCACTAGAGCCAGAAGTACCGGAAGAACCAGAAGATCCAGAAGTTCCTGTTGAACCACTAGATCCAGATGTACCATCTGATCCTGAAGATCCGCTACTTCCACTAGTTCCAGAACTTCCACTAGAGCCGCTTGTGCCTGATGTACCAGAAGTAGCAGCTGTGTAAGATGTTCCGTTTATTATTAAAGAACCAGTAATACTTACTGATCCCGTAAATTGATGCGTATTGCTTAAATCACTTCCAAATATAGTAGAGCCTGTTACATACTCTACACTCGATGTTATTGTTTGAACTACTATTGTTTGAGCAGTTAGAGTTCCCCTTACTGTAAAATCATCTGCTGATGATGCCGTAAGTGCGTAGGATGCTGTAGCAGGTATTAAAGCAGCTGAAGATGTATAATATAGCTGTCCTGTGGCTGTATCTACTAAAACTACACTAGTCTGTGGAGATTGCGTAAGACCTGGAAAAAAGACAGAAGTTAATGATCTCAGACTTCCAGAAATAGTTGCAGATCCTGATACATTTAGTAAACCTGATAGATAACTTCTTACTCCATAGTAACTAGAAACTTGTTTAGTCGGATCTCCAATATTGTAAGTAGCATCTGCAGCTGGTAATATATGCCCTGCTCCTAAACTGTTATATGTCCCACTAAATAACCATCTATTAGCGTTACTTGTACTGATATATATTTCTCCTCCTGGGCCGGAGGCATCAAGTAGCATGGTCCTACTCCCTCCACCATCTCCAGATGTTTGAATTACTGTTGCATAAGGACTGCCTCCTGATAAAATTGATAACTTTGCATATGAAGCATCACCTGGATTTCCTACAACAAATACATCTATTCTGCCGTATGTATCACTTGGGTTTTTTAAATTCTGAACATGTAGAGTTGTTAATCGTGAAGATCCAGTCGCATCTATAGTATAATTTGAACTAGATCCTGATATTACAAAACTACCTGTTACTTTAAATATACCACTTGATGTATCGTAAAAAAAATTTGAAAGTGCTTGAGCTCGATTAGTACTTCCATCAGATATTAAAACTCTCCCTTGTAAAGGATTTAGTACAGTTTCAAATCCTGTCCCTGAAGTACCACTTGTTCCAGATGAACCAGCGGTTCCTGAAGAACCTGCTGTGCCAGAAGATCCATCTCCACTAGCTGTGGTATATTGAAATTGTCCTGTTGTAGGATCTACAACTACAAAATAAGTTGCGCTAGAAGTTTGTAGTAAATACTTATTAGTTATAGATCCAGAAATATCTAAAGATCCAGTAAAAGTTTGAACCCCTCTGAAAATATTAGACCCAGTAGTTGCTAAAGATGCAGATTTTGCAGAAAATATTGGATCGTTTTCTGGGAAAGATCCTGAAAAAGATCCGGTAAAAGATCCTGAGAAAGATCCTGCAGTTACGGTATCATATACTGTTATATTAGTAAAAGTAGCATTAGAACCTTCTCTAGGTATCTGGATCCATGTAGCCATTTAAGCTTTTGATTTTTATTATAAACTTCCGTTAAATATAAATATCAAAAAGCCTAAAAAGACTCATTACCAAGGTCAATTACTGCATTACTTCCTGTGTCTGCGAACGTTCCTAATCCTTGTATAAAGATAGAACCGCTGTACCCACTATTAGAAGCGACTACATGTTGAGATCCGCTTATTATTATAGCTGGTATAGAAGATGTTTGAATGAATATACTTTGTCCAGAAACAGTCAAAGATCCTGTTAATACAAAATCTCCCGTTAATTCTTTACTCATTTGTTTAGATCTTATTAATGCCATATTATTGGAATTTACCTACAGCTACAATATCGTCTTGCGTGTCTAGTCCGTAACCTAATGTACCTGCATTTATGGTTAAAACAGTGTTTGATCCTACTTCAGCAAAAGAAGTTATATGGGTAGCGTCAACATACACTCCATTTACAAAGAATTTGAAGTCGCTTACAGATGTTGGAGGTAAACCAGACCCGCTAGGAGCTACTTTAAATGATGTATTTAAGAAAGTAGCAGTGTTTGATGTAGTTGATGCTGTGTCTGCTTTTTTAGTTTCTGCTGTATTTAAGTAAGTTACTACTGTCGAGTCTATGGATCCGCTTACTATTGTTGTTTGGTTGTTTATATTTGTCACGTTTACTCCTTCAGGTATGTAAGATGTTAATGCTTTTTTAGGCTTATTAGACGCTTTAAACGTAACATTTTCTACATCCTGACTAGATGCTTCCATAGTGAATAAAACTTGCGCTTTAGACCTATATTTAAGCGCATTTGCAGCTAAATGTTTACCTATATTGCTAGGAGTTAAATACCCATTCATCGTTAGAGTGAATGTACTTACAAATCTCCTGTCAGATCCATCTGTAATTTCATTAGTTATAGGGAAACTATCTACTCTAGCTTTAAAAAGAAATTTACCAGGTTCTCCCCAATAAGAATCAGCTCTAAAACTTATATCTTCAATTATTTTATTTATGTCTTCATAAAAAGAAGTGTAGATAGTACAGGTATATGTCAAGGTATAGTAATCAGGAACCACCACATTATAAAATTCTTTTACAGGAACTCTATTTGTAAGTACTGCAAAGTTATCATACTGGTTTTTTGTGGTATACTTTTTTTCGTAAGTTTGGAATATGTTTACAGTATTACCATCTAATTTATGGCTTAGATTTCTATTTCTCTCTAAGTTGTCTCTTCTTATAGTGATGATCGGTAGCATTATTCTACCGTCTTTATCTCTATAAATCCCATCTTTTTGTGCTGTTTTCCATCTTTCCGCATCAGAAAATATTACAGGAATATTTTGCTTTGTTCCTTCATTTATAACATAAGGCCTGATAACTTCTTGGTAGTAGTACAGTATGGCGCTGTCTATATCTTCTAACCCTACAGATACATCTTTGAATTCTTCTCCCCTCATTGACACATCCTCTCCTCTTTTATACTCATGTATAGGAGGTTTTTGGACATTATCGTAGCTAGGATTTATTAGACTATTTAAAATCTCCGCCTCAGTCTTAGGTACATTCTTTATGACTCTTTTTTGTAAAGGCATATTATGTAGATTTTATAATATTTAACTTATTTACACCAGTAAGGTGTGTCTTACACTTTATAGACCAAGACTCTCCATAATCTTCTAAATCAGCTTCAAGAGAATATTCAGGATTTTTACCCATTACAAATTGATTTTCTACTACTAAATCAACTTCGTAATAAGCTTCTTTTAAGTATATTATATCTCCTACTTCCATAACTAAATTTATATCTATAAGATCTTCTCTTAAAAATCTAAATTCTGCTAATTGTCCTATTGACTTTCCAAAAGATTGGTCTTCTGATATTTGATCGTCTATTGCATAAAAACAAGCTATTAATATAGGCTGTTCATACATTTTATTTTTAGACTCTCCGTATATGTTGTATTTAGTTTCTGATAAAGACAACTTATAATATAATATTTCCTCAGCGACTATTCTATTTACTACTTGTCTACTGTGGTGTCTAAAAAATGATCTTGCTCTCGGTCCTCCGTAAAGTGCCATTAATCAGTTTTTACAAGGGTGTCTAATTTAGGAGATGCCGCAACTATGCCTGGTATGTTATTTAGACCTTTTTCTTTGTCAGACCTAACCATAGCATGCTTTATATAATTTACATGCTTTCTAGGATCTTTATTAGTTATAAATTTAACTTCTACAGTACTATATTCATAGTCCTTTAAGGTTCTGTTTATCTTATCTAATCTCTCGTCTCCTCTCAGATCTACAATAGTCACTGTAGGAATGCCTCTAACTCTTTCAACTGCTTGTACTCTATTTATTTTTCTTTTAAATTTTACAAGAAAAACACAAGAGTAACTATGAAAAGTTTTTTTTATAGACTCTTTTCTTTTAAATCTAAAGTCACGATCTTCTAATATAATATCAATTAGTTTCACTACGCTATTATTATTGGCATTGGGAAATTTATAAAAGTCTCTCTCATCATAGAAGCTTCTTGAGATTTTTTCTCTAGTTGTTTTTGACGAGATGTATCATCTAATGTTCCTCTTAATTGTTCTACTAAAGCAGTTTTTTCTGCATTTGCTTGATCAATTAATGTTTGCCCATTAATAGTAACTTCCGCTCCTGGAACAGGTATTTGGTTATACACACCTCGTATATTACCTAATGTTTCTTTTGTTACAGCTAGGGCATAATCAAATATCCATTTTTTGAATATGTCGTTTATTTGACTGTAGTTGATGTTGTTGTAAGGAACGTTGCTTACGTTTGTTATCAATCCATTAGAAGGGTTTCTGTATACAGCGCTTCTTTCTGATTTTTTAATGTAAGTAAAAAACAATCTTTTTTCAAAAGTAGGTATTGGGAATATTTTAAGTCTGTTATTTATAAGCTCAAAACTATACCCAGACTTTCTTATTTGATCATTGAATTCTATAGCTTGAATTTTTAGGACATCAAAGTATACAGGCATCAACATAAAGTTAATTCCAGGAGAAAATTGTCCAAATCCAAATGTCTCCATTAATGATTGAAGTCCTGTACCAGTTCCAGCATACGGATCAAAGTACCTTACTATCGCTGGAGGTGCTTCATAGAATATTCTTTTAATTTCTATGCTATCTCCGGGAGATAGTGATGCAGAAGCGCTAGCCCATGCATTTAGATCATAGTTCTGTTTACCAGCTATTAAATCTATAGACCCGGAATAATAGTTTATATTACCTCCACTAGCAACTTCGCTACCGTAATCAGCAGCTATTCTAAACATGTTCTCAAAATTCGGTTGAATTAGAGTATTGTTTAGTGCGCTACCTGTCGTGTTTCCTTCTAGAGATAAGTAGTTTTCTCTTATTTTATACTCATATAGCTCTTTTCCATAAACAGCTACAGCATCTTCTAAAGAAGCATAGAAATTGATGTCTTGAAGTTCAATTTCCATGATTGGATAGCCTAATCTTCTAGCAGCAAACTTGACAAATTTTTGACCGTCTACCTGAAATTCAGCATCGTTGTCAAAAAATCCGAAAGGTGTATTTCCTGATACCGGAAGTAATGCTACATTAGCATCATAATATTGTATTTCTACTTGGCCAGCCATTATAATTCTTTATAAATATAAATATTGCTAACTCCTGTATTGTTCAAATACAGCAAGCATTGGATCAACTATAGGATGTCTGTGATTAGTTTGGAGAGTTATGATAGTAAATCCTGGGATGTCTTTCATATGTTTGCAGACAAAATCAAACCCTGAATCTTTCTTATTTCTCAAATCTATCTGAGCTGAGTCTCCACATATAATAATCTTAGATCCCATACACAGTCTTCCCATTATCAATTCTAATTGATTTTCGGAACAGTTCTGTGCTTCATCTATTATAACTATACAATTAGTGAAGTTAAACCCTCTTAAAAACCCTACAGGGATTATTTCTATAAGTCCTTCTGTAACTATTTTTTCTATCTTTTCTTTACCGCATAATCTAAACATGTTATCATAAACAGGTGCAGTAAATGGAGCCATTTTTTCTTCTTTGGTACCAGGTAGAAATCCTATCTGTTCTCCCGCTGTTATGGCTGGTCTTGCTATTATAATCTTCTCTACATCTTTTTTAAACAGCATATCTAAGGCTACTTGTGCAGCTAATAACGACTTTCCGCTACCTGCTTTACCTCTTATAACTGCTATATCACTGTTTATTATCCTATCTTTTGCATTCTTCTGCTCTTCGTTTAAAGATATATTGAACTTTATAGGATTTTTTGGAACTCTCTTTGACTTAAAAACCTGATCGCTGTGATGATTAGATGACATAAACGCTTTTATATAAATATTTTAAAGTAAATAAAAAAGCCGGGACGAACCCGGCTTTCTTAGTATTTAGATTCTCATTAGAATCCGCTGTTGAGGTCAGCAACTTCAACTTTACCGAAGAATTCGGAACGCAACATTTTCTTAGCGTACCTGGTCATAAGACCTTTTCTTGGTGTGAAAGTTTCTGGATCATACAACAATGGAGTCATGATCAACGGAATGTAAGGGGCAAATACCGCACCTGTTTCCAAGAACTGGCTACCTTTGTAAGCCAAGAGGATAGTGTTCTCATTCATGTATGGGTTAACATACACTTTGTAACGGCTATTCAATTGACCAGCTTTGTGTGAACCCATTGCAAATTCTTCTTTGCTACCATCGGTATCAGCGGCATAGCCAGGGATAGATTCGATGATTGTTGCGATAGAAGGACCGCACATAAGTACGTTAGCTTGACCACGCAAAGTCTTTTGGTGGATCTTACGAGCTACGCTCTGGATCTTAGTACCAAGGGTTGCGAACCACTGACCTTGAGTGTTGTAGTAACCACCAGAACCAGCTGCTTGTACGCTCCAAGTACCAGCTACCTTGTTGTAGAAGGTGTTTGCAGCAGCAGACCAGTAGTCTGTAGTGTTAGCGTTTTGGATCAACATGTCGATGATTTCGAGGTCGATCTCAAGAGAGATATATTCTGACAGAGTAGAAGTCAACTCAGCTTCAGCATCAAGAGACTGGTATGCATTCAGGTCTTGGCTGAATTCAGGAGTCCACTTTGCTTTTAACTTTCTAGTTTTAGCAACTACAGCCTCAGAACGAAGTTCAACGTTGATCTCAGGGATAGCGTTAGAACCAGTCAAAGGAGAAGATACTGCATCTTCGAAGTCACCACGGCTGTTGTCAGCAGGTTGCTTCTGATAGAATACTACGCCAGAACCAGAACCCAAGTTCAATTGACCAGCAGAGCCAGATACAATGAAAGAAAGGGTATCGTTAGAAGCGTAAGAAG
>JACCDW012111291.1_pt1 | contig 15693 bp, 19 predicted proteins | sample 7449781 | NCBI WGS metagenome assembly JACCDW01 (sample SAMN15323449, study PRJNA562643) | freshwater metagenome | isolation source: river surface water | place: USA:Blue River Watershed | collected 2017-08-18
GATGAAGAGGCTCTTGAGGGTGAACTAGCTGCTCAAGCAGGTGGTCTTGAACTAGTAGAGGAGGATGAAGAGGAAGAAGAAGTTGTAGAAGAAGTTGTGGAGGAAGAAGTTGAGGAGGAAGCAGAGGAGGAAGCCGAGGAGGAAGCCGAGGAGGAAGAGGAGGAAGTTGTAGAGGAAGAGGAAGAGGAGGAAGAAGAGGAAGTTCAACTTGAAGAATGGCTTTGGAAGGGCAAGACGTATTACAAGTCAACTGACAACAAAGTGTATCGGATGAATGAAGATGGAGACATTGAAGATGATCCATTTGCGGAATTTATTCCCACACCTGCTCCTGGTCGTCTAGTAAGAATTTAGACACCCACTATAGAAAATGGATCTGTGTCCCCCCGCCATTACAGCAGGTGCTATCTTTACGGCACTCATTGTAAAAGATATCTATGAAAAAAACTACAAAGACATCCTTTTTCATTTAATCGGCGCTGTATTTTCAGTAATAGGTCTTAATGCCTTGTGTGACACAGTAGGATCTACTGCGGGTTGGATCCTCTTGTTAATTCCTTTTTTTGTGCTCATCGTGGGGTTCTACATTCGGTGGGTCCAGGGGACGCCTGATGCTAAGCCTGTCACGATGACACAATCTCAAGACTGTTGTCCACTCTGCGGTCACTGCCCTTGTTATTGCAAGAAATCCTGGCCTACAGATTGTGATGGAGTGCCATTGCCCGCTCCTAAACCAGTCGTGCCAGTCACACCAAAGCCAGTAGAGCCATCTACAAATACGTTTGGCTGCCCGAGAAAGGCTTAAACTTTGGACTGGAAGATTGGGGTAGAAATGTTTGCTGGCGCTCAATTTACTTTCCTAAGGGATCTTGATTGGCAGCTCGTCTTTGTTCGCACGATGAATATTCTGAGCTACTGTTGGAGTGTCGTTAAGAAGCAGTCTGTAAAGTCTTCACGATTCCTTGTGGATAGTTTTGCTCCCAATGTCTATATGTTCTTTGAAGGTTCTTCTGTTCCTGTAGCTGCTCGTGATTACAAGCAATCTGTAGCTGGTGTGCCGCCTACAGTTGCATTCTTTAATCGTGATACGCAAAGTATTCATACGGACACAACTTCCACTAATTTTCACACACTCCTCTTTGAGTCTGTCAATGTGTATCATCGTGATATTAATCTGTATGATCTCACTGACTTCTTTAATGATACTAAGTTTTATGGCACTATGCCGGCCTCGCTGGATACCTGGGTAGCTGCATGGTGCCTTGAGACAGGGATTTATCTTGATCGCAAGAAGTCATTTACTGTTCGTTGCAAGCAGTTCTTAGAGAATGATACAAAGACCTTTACTCTTTGGTCAACGGACGACGAGGAAAAGCAGGAATGGACTCGCCTTTGTAAGCCCACTGGAGTCTTCCACCACCAAGCCATTCGGCGGGTAGATGTTAGTGGAAATACAGTGTGTATGCCCACAGCTACTGAGCCGTCTACTACAACGGAGGCCTCTACAACGGAAGCGGCAACGACTTCCTCATCCACTGAGGAGGAGTCCAGTAAAGTTGAATAGAGGTTAAACACATTCTACAAAGCAAGAGTATAATGGCGGCGGTTGACTTGGCTCTGAATTCTAAAATTCCAACTGGCGTTTGGACATTGTATTTCCATTCGCCTGGTGAAAAAAAGTGGTCCATTGATACATTTCACAAATTGGGAACTGTAGCAAATTGGGAAGACTTTTGGAACTTAGTCAACGCCCTTGAAGATACAAAGTGGTGCAGAGGAATGTTCTTTTGGATGCGTGGATCTGTTCCTCCTCTTTGGGAGAACTTTCAGAATATCAAAGGAGGCAGCTACAGTATGTGTATTGGAGAGACAGAATCCATTGATATCTTTCATCGCTATGCAATTGGATGTATGTGTGGATTTGTAACGACAAACGCAGAAGATGTCATTCAAGGCATTACAATTAGCCCCAAGAAGGGATTTCACGTGATTAAGCTCTGGAACAAAGATGCAACGAATTATAATAAAGCTTCTGGAATGGCCATTTTGGACAGACGAGTCCAGCCTGGAGAGATCAAATATACACCCCACGTTGAAAAAAAGATGTAAAAAAATGCTGAGGAAAAAAATTGAAGGCTCGTTTTTGCTATTGGAAATATCAACCAACGAACCAAATGGCTTCTCCCGTTTTCAAGACGTATGCTCCCGGTGATTTCAGCTGGATTACTGACTGCCCCACCTATAAGGGCACTGGTTATGGAAAGGCTATGGACAAGGAGATGTTCACAGATGCCTACAACTCTGTCTGCAAGGTCAATGGCGGATGGGCTTATCTTCGTGATCCTGATGCTGTAGGAGAGGGTGGATTCATGTTCTCCTCGTCTATCAGCCATCCAGATGTTCGCGCTGAGATTGACAATGAACTTTTCAAGACGGAGTCCGGCCAGGGTCACAGCGGGGCTTCTTATGGCCTGACGATGCGGACGATGGAATACATTGCAAAGCGGGGCTGGCTGGATCTCATTCACCGCGAGTGGCCGGCCTATCGGACTCCTCCCGCGAGCACGACCGAGTTTGGCAAGTTCGTCACGAATCTCCAGAATGATCCTGTAGCCCGCCAGCAGATTCCTGATATTGATGAACAAGCGCAGGCAATGCGAGACTTTGAGGCAGGCAAGATCTCCTACTACCAGATGCGAACTCTCTGCGGTTAAGATAGAAACCCTCCAGGATGCTCCGTAAATTACTCAAAAATAAGACGACAATACTTCTTTTTGTTTTGGTTGTTGTATGTATGCTTGGAGCCCTTGGACTCACGAATTATGTGCGTCGTGAAGGATTCATTGATGGTGTGAAGGCCTGTGATCGTGATAACGATTGTCCTGACGGCTACAGGTGTAATTCGCAAACGTGTGTTAAGACCCACGAATACACTGTAGAGGGTTTTGATCAGGTATCTTCCTTAAAAATAAACGGAATGGGTTGCAATTCAGGCGATGAGTGCCGTTCTGGAACGTGTCTGGGTGGCAAATGCGTAGAACGCAATGAACTCTGGCAGGAGTAAATTATTGCTTGGGCTTGACAAGTGGGCGAACTTGGAGTTTTGAGATTTCTTTGGGTTTGGGCTTGGGCTGAAGCCTTTGTGTATCTTTGAATTCAAAGATCTCAAACAAGTCTTTCATTGTAGATGTTTGATACCAGTTGGGATCATCTGCAATTCCACGAGTCATATGATTCTCAGTGCAGAATCCCATATAGGTTGAGGACGCAAGATTATGACAATTCCTATATTCACAGAAGCTAGGCATTGTTATACAAGTAAAAGAAGTTTCAACGCAACATCAAGTTTATGAGGCCTGCTTGTTCTTCATAGGTGCAAGCACCAGCTTCACCTCGCCAAGATTTGCGACAGTATACCGCAGGATCAGTGGATAGTCATTTTTGAGATACAACTCAATAGAAGGGCACAACGATGTGCACTTGGTAAAGAGGACAAGGTGCTTGAGCTGGAAAATACCCTGCACGATCTCCGTGTTTCCAGGAGTCTTCTGCACCTTCATTGTGCTGTTGTTCTCACTGATGATGGTCTCCTGCTCAGCAAAGTCGCCCACACACTTAAATGTAAGATCTGTGCCTGAAGATGTAATCTCTACATCCAGCTTCTCGCCAAGTGCATTCATATCGCGACAGATCTTCTGAATGTCCGTAGAGGGCATATGAATGATAGAAGTAAAGTTCAGGGCGGGGATATTGATGTCCTCAACATCCGTGTCAAACAACTTCAAGAAGTAATTCGTCACTCGTGCCTGGTCCGAGTTCTCCATCCGGATCCCCAACTTGTTGGGGTTGGAGGCAGGCAAGTAAAGGGTCAGAGAATCATTATTACCCATCGTCTTGATGAGCTTGAAAAGATAGATCATATTCACACCCAGAACATACTTGGCTGGGCAGTAATAGGTCTCAAAGCGCTCCGAGTGAAGGCGAAGATACACAAGAACTGTGTGAGTCTCGTCTACACTGATGACCTTGATCCCCGTGGAATCAAACTCAAGATTGGCCTCCGTAAGAATCTCCTTGAGAGCCTCAATCAACGTGCGAAAAGCTCCACTCTGAACCGTTTTGATCTCAAACAGATTTCCGTTCTGATTGGGGCGTGCTGTCACAGACGACATACTGCGTTTCTAAAGAGACCCAGTGTATCGTGGTTTAAGCCAAATTTTACGCACAGATTAGCGACGACCGGAGTTACGGCGACGAGCCGTTTTCCGCGTTTGTTTTCTGCTGCGTCGGCTGCGGCTGCGGCGGGTGGCAGCCTTATACTGTGAAAAAAGTTCAAGACCCTGTTTTGCAGCGAGCGGAGCAAGTAAAGGAGCATTGCTGACAACACCGCCCATAATGCTGGGATAGAAGCCACCACGTGCTTTGCGGTTGCGGCGACGGCCACCAGACATTTTGCCCAGATTCAAGCCTTGGCGGAGGGTGGGAGGCATTGTTAGATCCGTAAGAGGTTGACCTGTAGGAGCCAAGGGAGGGCCGTGGTAGGCATCTTGAAACGACATAGGGCTCAAGATCTGTCCACCCACCATCGGCTTTGCATTCAAGGCTTCACGAATAGTCGTGAGGGGAACAATGCCTTGAAGGTTGCTGCCCGCTGAGGCGGAGGGCTCAGCATAGGATGCATTCATATACTTGAGGGGTTGGCCAAGGGCTTCACCACCTCTCTGTTTACGGGTTTTTCTGGGAGCCATCTCTACTCTTTTGTCTTTTTATTTTATTGCTTGAAACAACTTCTAATACAACCGTGAAAGAATCGCCGATCCAGTGCTCGCGCTGTATCATACTCATCTAGTTCATCTACTTCAGTATCATCCCAAGGGAATTGGAAGGTCCCATTGGCCACTTGAAATGTCTTGCAATAGGAACCAAAACTTTTGAGTTTCATATGTTCATCCACTGCTGCTTGTGAAATGCGTAGTGAAGGATCTGCCATTTCAAAATACGCTACATCACCGACAAGATTACCATTGTCAGCCTTGGTTACAAGTTTATACAGAAGTTCAAGCTCTTTTTCATTGCCTGTATACTGAAGATAGAAGATATAACTCTCACGCTCCTTCTGGTTGTGCTCCACAAAGACACAGTATTCCATTTCTAGGGGCTCATTTGGGCCTTCAACCCACCTCAAATTTTTGCAAAGCTGCGCGGGTGCTCCATATTGTAAATGAACTTATACAATTTTCTTGATAAGAAGTCAAGCTTCTTGATCAAATGGAATTGCGCGCCAATGACCGCTAAGGAAATCATTAACTCGCCCCCATATTCACTTGCAGAATACGGAACATAGCGCGAACGTTTACCCAAGTGGAAATCAAAGAGAGAGGGCATTGTCTTGACTAACAAACGCACGTAGAAAACAAGTATAATTAATAATAAACTCTGGAGGACAACTTCTAAGAATACAACGTGAACAGGAGTTTCTTCATTAAAATAGGGAAAACTAAAATCCAAAACAGTGCCTGCAAAAAAGCCGACAACCAGATACGCTATGCCGTATTGAATACTTTCCAGGAGCTCCATAAAACGAACTTTGTCAAATGCAAAAAGACTTTTGATGTGGTGCTGGATGTGATGATCTGATTCCGCCTTCATCTCCTTAAGAAATATTTTATTTTCTGCTCGCGTGCCTAAATTTGAAAAACAGCCTAAGGGTGGGATACGATGTAGAAGTAGTAATATGGCCGATCAGTATAAGAAGCATACGCATCGTGAGCACATTCTTGAGCTCCCTGATACTTACATTGGCAGCACGGAAACTACCCAAGAGAATCGCTGGATTTGGGACGCAGAGGCAAAGAAGATGACCCATCGTGCCCTTCAGTTCAACCCAGGCTTCTACAAGATCTTTGATGAAGTTGTTGTCAATGCTCGTGATGCTCTTGTTCGGTCTCAGACTGAGAAGGGCAAGACACCCATTAAGCATATCGCGATTGATTGCGGTCTCGTAGAGGGTGTCTTTACCATCTCCGTTGAGAATGATGGAGACGGTATTCCCATTGAGCAGCACGCAGAATACAAGGTCTACGCTCCTGAACTTATCTTTGGTCACCTTCTTACAAGTGGAAACTACAACAAAGAAGAGGAGAAGATTGTAGGCGGCAAGAATGGATATGGTGCAAAGCTCGCGAATATCTACAGCTCTGAGTTTACAGTCACGACTCGCAGCCCAGCACACGGGCAAACGTATTCACAGACTTGGCGTCAGAATATGTCTGTCTGTGAGAAGGCAAGCATTCGCAAGGACAAGGCTACAAAGGGCTTTGTGCGTGTAAAGTTCTGTCCAGATCTTCCACGTTTCAAGGGCATTTGCAAGGGTGCTGATATCTGCGAGGATATGAAGGCAGTTCTTCATACGCGTGCCATTGAGATTGCTGCTCTTGCTGGAAAAGATGTCAAGGTTTCTTACAATGGTGTCCACGTTGAAACAAATACCTTTGAGAAGTTTGTTCGTCTCTTTGTGCGTGATTCTGCTGGCCTCGCCTATGAACGCTGTGGCCCTCGCTGGGAGATTGCGGCTGTTCTCACTCGCTTCCTGTTTAGTGAGGATCAAGGCACTCCAGAGGATCGTCACATCAGTTATGTAAACGGCATTAACACTCGCAAGGGGGGTAAGCACGTAGAAACTGTGCAGCGTCACGTTCTTGGTGATGTCTGTGAAGTTGCTGCTAAGAAGCGTAAGATTGATATCAAGCCCTCGCAGATCAAGGATAGCATTACGCTGTTCGTGAATGCGACGGTGGTCAATCCTAGCTTTGATTCCCAGACGAAGGAGACACTTACCACACCTGGCAACAAGTTTGGCTCAAGTCCTCAGTATGGCGGCAAGCTCACGGATGGTCTTGTAAAGGCAGGCATTCTGGATGAAGCACAGGCTATTCTGGACGCAAAGAATATGAAAGATGCGAAGAAGACTGATGGTGCGAAGAAGAAGACTCTTCGTGGCCTGCCCAAGCTAGAAGATGCTCTCTGGGCTGGCACTGCAAAGTCCGCGGAATGCACACTTATCCTCACGGAGGGAGATTCAGCCGCAACGAGTGCAATTACTGGCCTCAAGGTCGTGGGTCGTGAGAAGTGGGGTGTCTTTCCTCTCAAGGGTAAGATGCTCAATGTCAAGGATATCAGCCAGGACAAGTTCAACAAGAACGAGGAGCTTACAAGTATCAAGAAGATCTTGGGTCTTGAACAGGGCAAGAAATACAAAGCCATCAAGGAACTTCGCTATGGCCGTGTAATGGTTATGGCAGATCAGGACGCAGATGGCAGCCATATCAAGGGTCTTCTAATGAATCTCTTTCACACCGAATGGCCTGAACTTATGCGCCTAGGATTTCTCTGTTCACTTGCGACTCCTCTGCTCAAGGCGACTCGCCGCAATGAAGTTCTTGCCTTCTACAACCAAGCGGAAGTAGAGAAGTGGAAGCAAACTCTTGGTCCCTCGGGCACGAAGGGATGGAACCTCAAATACTACAAGGGTCTCGGCACATCTACGCCTACAGAGGCTCGTGAATGGTTTGAGAATCTCCACGAGATCAAGTATATCTGGGATGACACGACGGATGACTCGTTTAGCCTCGCATTCAATAAGAAGCGAGCAGATGATCGTAAGCGCTGGCTTGCGACCTATGATCCTCATCGTGTGCTGAATATCGGTAAGGGTGGAACCATTGAATTCACCAAGTTCATCAATGACGAACTCATTCATTTCAGCAATGAGGACAATATCCGATCTCTACCGAGTCTTATGGATGGCCTCAAACCCTCTCAGCGCAAAATCCTGTTTGGTTGTTTCAAGCGCAACCTCAAGTCAGAGGTTCGTGTTGCACAACTCGCAGGGTATGTCAGTGAACACGCTGCATATCACCACGGTGAGGCATCTCTCACGGCGACTATTGTGGGTATGGCACAGAACTTTGTAGGAAGCAACAATATTAATCTTCTCGCACCCATTGGACAGTTTGGATCTCGTCTAATGGGTGGAAAAGATGCAGCTTCTGCTCGTTATATTCATACGCATCTAGAGTCCATTGTAGAAACAATCTTCCGAAAGGAAGATGAATCCATTCTGGAGAATATTGAAGACGATGGTCTTATTGTAGAGCCTGAAACGTATCTTCCTGTTGTTCCACTCCTTGCGATTAACGGATGTGTGGGTATTGGCACTGGTTTCAGCACAGAGATTCCTCCCCACAGTCCTACTGAGGTTCTGACACTCCTTCGTGAGCGCCTGAATGGATCTCGTGACACTCTCGCAGGACTTGATCTCAAGCCTTGGTGGTGTGGATTCCGTGGAACTATCCAAAAGTCTGGTGACTCTACTTGGATGACTCGTGGTCTCTATACTTTCAACGACGAGAAGCACTCTGTCACCATTGATGAACTTCCTGTAGGCACGTGGACCAAGGACTACAAGGCCTACCTGGATGAACTCGCAACTGCAGATGCAGAGAAGGGTCCTGCTGCTGCTCGGTCTGAAGATGGTAAGTTGGTGCTCAAGGGCTTTGATGATCTCTATAACGATGTAGAGGTCAAGTTTGTGCTGTATCTGGAGCCTGACTATTATGAAGATGCCAAGGCAGATCACGAAGAGTTTGAGAAGCGGTTCCGCCTCACAAGCAGTTGGAAGACAAGCAATATGGTCTGCTTTGATACCAATCTCCAGATCTGCCGTTATAACAACATTGGTGACCTCCTAGAAGCATTCTATGAGGCACGACTGGAATCTTATGAGGCACGTCGCCTACGAGAGATGAGTCGCCTGAAGGCAGAGATGGTGGAAGCAGACGCAAAGGCACGCTTCATCCGAGCTGTTCTTGCAGGCACTCTTGAACTTCGCAAGGCAACCGATGAGCAGATTGTTGCCCTGATGAAGTCACACGGTCTACCTCCGCTGTCTGTGGTAAATGAGCCAGACTCTGTAGATGCGTATGAATACCTCCTACGTATGCGTATGGATCGTGTGAAGGCTAGTGCAGTTGTTGAGCAAGAGAATGCTGTAATGAAGGCAACAGAGCTCTTCAAGAAGCTAGAAAAGACAATTGCAGCTGATCTCTGGAAGGAGGATTTGACAACCTTTGAAGCAGGTTGGCAGAAGCTCCTTGGTGCTCGCCAGAGTGAAAAGAAGACTGTAATGCTCAAGAAGGCCACAGTAAGTAAGGGAAAGAAGTAAATTACATAAAAGAAACAAAAGGCTTTGTGCGAGTTCCAGCACGGCTTAAGTTCATAGGCTGCTGCATAGGCACCGGAAGATGACTTATGTCTTGTAAATAATATACATAGTGATCCACAGCACTTAAGATGTGAGGCACAGACCATTCAACAACACGACCATTGAGTTCAGCGACTTGGCCTTCCGTATCAAAGGGCAGATTCCGAGAGTAGGTATAGTAAATGGCCCTCATAATCATTTTTAATTCATCTACGGACTGATTGTCAATGATGTAGCCCTTGGGCTGGCTGCGTTCAAAGACTTGCTTACGAATTGTGTTTTGAATGCGTGTAAGATTCTGACCTGAAAAGAATGCTTTGCTCACTGCATTCTCTTCCCAGTTGCCCCGAAGCATATCTGTCTGAAATTCATTCTCAGAGGTGCGTTGGTATTGGTAGCCTGGAAAATCGGAAGGGGCGGGGCCACCGGCAGACTTGCGGACAGTTAAATTGACTCGTCCATTTTCACCGTTCATTCCGTAACTGGTTAACGGAAGCTCAAAATCGGGCAATGTTTTGAATGGAGTTTCCATAGAAGGCCTTCTAGTTCCGGTTGTTTTTTTTCCGGCAGCCAAAAATATTTTCTTTGGAATGTGTATAAAACAAAATGACTTCCCTCCAGACTCGTATCAAGCAGGTTGACGTTGAGCAGGGCTACTACATGCCTCTTTCTTCCCTCCAGGGTATCATCTACGCCTTCACCCCTGGCACTGGCGCTGGTGGCTCCTTCGCGCAGGGCTCCTTCTCCACTGCGTCTTGGTGCCAGCTCGGCACCAGCGGTCCTGGCAACCCTTACCTCTCCTCCATCAACGGTGCGGCCAAGGGTATCCTCAAGGATATGGGCAAGACTGTAGTGTCTGCTGGCCGCACGTTCCGTAAGATCCAGCTCGTCAACTCTGGCGGCACCACTTACGTCTCCACCAACGGTGTTGCCGGCCAGAACGGCGCTGGCACCACCCCTGTCCAGGACTACCTCACGGGCTTCATCGAGCTCGGCTTTGACGGCCAGGGCACCCCTGCACCCGTCGCCGTCTTCGGCCGGTAAATTCTGTAAGAATTTGCTCAGGACGCAATCGGCCGGTAAATTCTATAAGAATTTGCTCAGGACGCAAACGGTCGGTAAGAAAGAGAGATCCGGTAGGCGACTCCGATTGTTTTTTCACAAACGTATGGTTCATACTCAATGTGAAAAGCCAAAAACAAAAGTTCCGGTCTCCCAATAGATGGACATCGGCATAGATTACAGTCTTATTGTATACGCCCTCGGCGCAACTGCGATCGGTTTAGGTGGCAGCTATTATATGATGTCTGGAGGTCGTCAGTATTCTGCAATTGGATTTCTCCTTGCTTCCATAGCAATCTTCGTTTATTTTGGCCTCCGCTGGTTTGAGGGAATGAAACTCAAGTCGTTCCTTGTAGGTGGTGTGGACAAGAAAATGCCTTGGCCTCCTCAAATCAACTACTGTCCTGACTTTATGAGCGTCAAGCAAATAGGTGTCGGTAATACAGCTGAATACTACTGTGTGGATACAATGGGTGTTACAGGCTTACCTCTATTTACAAAGACGAGTGATATAGTCAAATCTGGCAATGGTATCAACAATATCCGCCTTGTAAAGGATAGAACTGCTGCAACATATGCTACAACGCTCAATGCGGGAAGCACACTTGGAGTTACTTGGGAGGGCATCTTTGATGGCCGAGCTCCGTCCAACCGAACGCCTCCTTATCCCGCTTAAGAGTTCTCTTCCGTAATCAAGCAAATGGCTCCTCAATATGTTACTGTAAATCTCCATCCAGAGTTGGAGCAAAAACTTCAAGCCTGGATTGAACATCGCACAACACCTGCTGTTCTCTTGTATGGTGCGCCTGGTGTGGGAAAAACAACACTGACGTATCGCTTGTTTCATAAAAATAACCTCAAGGTTGTAGAATTTAATGCAAGCCACACACGTTCAGGAACCAGTTTCCGCAAAACTATCTTGCCTTTGCTGTGTCAAGGTGGAGTGCTTGAACAGATGAACACGGGAAAACGTGGAGGCATAGGAGTCCTCTTAGATGAGATTGACGGATTGAGTTCTGGTGAAAAAGGTGGTCTGTCTGAATTGACATCTTATCTTCGCAACTGGGATCCTAAGGAACCTGGAAATCCATTGATCCTTATTAGCAATTCCCTTGAAAATAGAAGTCTTTTAACAATCTCAAAACTCTGTTTAACATTTGAAGTAGGTCCAGCCCCCCGCACAATTGTTGAAAATTGGCTTCAATGCACCTTGCCTAGCAGTTGGGAAAAAGGTAGTGAACTCTCTGGAGATATTCGTGCTCTTAAACGATATGTAGCTGGTCTTGAAGAAGAAACGGGTATCAAAGAAATTCCTGAGGGAGTTTTACCCATAGCGTGGTGGTGTCTTTGGAATCCCTGGCAGAGCTGGGTTGATCTTGATATTGAAAATAATGAAGGAAATTTAGCTGGACTTGTCTCTGCTGAAAATCTACCTGAACGTTTGTTTGCGACAAACCTTTCCAAGGAAGAGTTGTGGAAAAAATACCTCAAGTATTTTGATTCTCTCGCAGAATCTGATCGTGCGGATTATTGGGCCTTCTTCTATCAATGCTGGAATCTCTTACCCTTTAGTCATAGCCTCAAATTAAAAAATCTAGGTGTTCATCTTACAGAGGAATGTCCTATTGCTGACAATGCGTCTATTCCTGAAGCCACTTCTTTACGCTATACAAGTGTCTTGACTCGGCAATCAGGTATGTTCAATGCCTGGAAACTCTTGTGTGAACTTTCAGATCGGTATACAGTGCCCATTCGCCTGAGCAGTATGGCAAGTGAGCTAGAGCTTCATCTGGATGAAACACTCAAACTGGATCGCAAACGACGCCTGAATAATTTACGGTTAACTGCAGACACCATTAAAGTCCTCACTTGAGTTGCTTCTGCTCTTCAAAATCCTGGAGAGCTGCCATAGCAAGGGGATCAACCGATGCCATATCCATTCGCTCTTTTGTGTCTTGTTGAGCCGGTTGAAGGAGTTTTTCAATGGAATTAAATTGCTCTACAGCCTGCTCGTGTGTGTCAAACCGAATTGTAATAGGTTCAAACCGAAGGGTGCCCCTGTGGTAAGGATAAAACTCAATCTTCTTGTTTAAAAGATAGAATCGGTTGATATCTTGAAGATTTACGAGGATCGCACGGGGCTTCTTACTAATGAAAGTAGGACGGAGTGGAATTCTAATTAGCATAGTTTCTAGGCTCATTAGAATTATATATGGTGTTTCAAGTTTACCGAGGGGCTTCATCAGGGTGAACGAGTTTGACAAAATGAAGGGGCTGTGTGCGTCCCATTCTATAGGCCCGTCCCAAGATCTGCTTCTCCTCTTCAATGGACATTGCGTGCCATAAGACAACGTAAGTCGCCGATGTAATATTCAATCCTGCTCCTGCGTGGTTGCTATTCAACAGCAGGACACGGAGTTGTCCTTCATCAAACTTTGTAATTAAATTATTAATGACATCTTTGTTGCCCTTAACCGTCTGCACCTGAATCTGATCAGATTCAAGGCGATCCTGCATCTGACGGAATGGATTTTCATACCGACTAAAGACTAAAAATTTATCATTGGGCTTAGACCGTATAAGATTGACTAATGCTTCAATCTTCTTGGGTGGACCCGCTACCGCCTTAACTTCCTTCTTGGACTGTTTTGTTTCAGACACAGAGGACAATTTATTGGGAAGGATTTGGGCGCGGCACATTGGGCATCCTTGAATCCTTGACAAACTCATTAAAATACACGCAGCACAAAAGATTCGTGAGCAACACGGAGTCAAGACAGGCTCTTGAGGCTCATCATAACAGATCGCACAAATCTCCTTCTTGTAATTTTCAATACGCTGGCGTATATTGTCAATCTGTTGTTTTAGACTTGTAATTTTGCCCTGTAGGTGTTCTAGGGCTTGCTCTTTGGCTTGGGGTGTCGCATAGTCCATATTGGATTTAAATTCATATGTTTTCTCCAAACGCTCCAACTCTTTCATCCGATTCGCAGTAACTGCCTGGATTAAATTCATAGGCGAATCTGTTGGAACCCCAAGCGCAGTTAATGCTGCGTCCACATCACCCGCATTTAAGAGAGTTTGAATATTTTGAGGAATATCACGACCTACAATGTGTTGTGCTATCGTGGGCTCACATTGGATAATCTGTGTAAACAAGGGAGGCAGTGAAATAGATTGTTCAATAAAGCTATCTGTGCAGCGCAATACTAGGTGAGTTCGTAAACTGTGTTGAACTCTAAAAAAATCTTTAAAATACATTGAAGATCGCACATAATACCGATTGAAATATCCTCGCCCTCCTACAAGGGCATTTAAGAGTTGACTCTGAAAAAGCGGGTCCAGCCTAGGAAATTGTGCTTGAGCAGTAATTCTCTCTACACTTCCCTGAGAGATCCATACACGCTCATTTTCAAATAACAGATTCGGCCAGCTTGCGCTTACAAACCACACAAAACTTGCAAAGGGAAACGGATTTGTTCCTGGTATGTGAATGGAATCTGCTTCATCAAAATACACTCTAGAAAACCACACACGTTCTAACATATGTGCTAAAAAATTTGGATACAATGTGTTACTCACCAATGTCACATCCGCATCCATCATTTTACGGACTGCCGCCTGATCTTCCACATAGCGCTTTGTTTTTACAAGATACGCTTTGAGGGTTGTTTGAGTCTCTATATAGTCCTGCCATTGACGAAAGAGTGTATGCGGAACAACAAGTAACGCACGGCAATTTGAGAGATCTCGTGCTTGATGAACCTTAATACTATACAAATTGCTAGTGCTATTTACATTGAGTCTATTATACATTGTATTGGGCTCTTCGTGTTTCATCTTTGCTATATGTCCAAGGACCATCAATGACTTTCCAACTCCCACTGCATCGCCCAAGACAGCAAATCGGCTATACAACTTCTCGCCTGATATATCATATCCTCCTTGTAGGTCTGTTTCCATTTTAGACATTTTATGGATAATGGCCTTCTGATGTGGGCGCAGCCCTACTTTGATCTCAGGCGGTTGTTCACAATGAACGGATTCTTCATTACACGCACGTAAATATGGCGTATTATACATTCGTGTAAATACATCTCCATTATACATCCTAACTCCTTCTAATTCTGATTTCAAATACAGATCTTACTTTAGGCATTGCTAAAAAAAGCACGTAATTCAGGATCTTTAATAAAGTCTTTAATCTTCATACCTGTCTTCTTAATGAGGGGGTTAGGATCATCACGAAGTTTTTTCTTATCAAATGTATTTTCACTATGACTCATTACAAGCATAACTTTAAAGGGATCCAGTTGAATCATTCTATTTTTGTAATCCTCTAGGAATGATCGCTCTTCCGCGTGTGTAACAAACTCATCATACCGATGCGATTTCGCATAGCTGGATTTCCACGCCATTGTGCCATTTGTTGCGTGATTGGGATTGTAAGGTCCCAGTTTGTAAATGGTCTTGTTGTCACTGTAGAACATATAGATTTCAGATGAACCAGCAAGCTGAAGACTCGGATCCGATGCTTTGAATCGTGTAACCACGTGTGCAACTCGCTCAGGAGGATAATAATCATCGTCATCCAATGCAATTATGATGTCACCTGTAGAAAGATCATTGAGCCGATTTCGCTTGGCTCCAATTGTCATCTTTTCATCCTGAGCATAATACCGAATGTTAGGGATGGTTTTTGCTGCTTCATCAAAAAGATCTTTGACTTTGTCTTGTCCATCATCCAAAATAATCCATTCCATCCGATCCTTCTTGTAAGTCTGTTCCTTATAACACTTAATTAAGTGTGGAATAAATCTACGACGATTGTATGTGGGTGTAATGACAGATACAAACGGCGTATTGGGATCTTTTTTACGAATAGGAAGGGTCTCTTCAACCATCTATTCTGTATTTGTCACGGCGGTTTAACCTCTTACCAAGTGCATTCCCTTCACAGCATTGGCTTTTTCCATAAATCGTTCCGTTGCATCACGAACCACTGCATTTTCCTTGAACCACACAAGACTTTCAAAGAAGGAGGAATGGTCCTCTTTGAGGGGGTCATAGGAATACAAGGGGAGCAAGTAGGAAGCATAGTAGGGTGGATGTCCCATAAAGGTCCGTCCTATGTAAAAGAGAATCACAGGAATGCTAAAGATAAAACCGAAGACAAAATACAAAATCCGATAAGGAACAGGGCGAGCAATGGCTTCATTCGCAAGTAAGGAGGCACCAGTCAGACCTAGCGCAAAAAAGATTGCCACCACAATCGCAATTCCAAGGCCCCTGCTAATCTTTTTGGTGATACGAGGAATACTAAACCGGCTTTTTTCAAGATCTTCTTTGGCTTTCTTTTCAGCCAAGGC
>JACCDW011037789.1_pt1 | contig 15690 bp, 22 predicted proteins | sample 7449781 | NCBI WGS metagenome assembly JACCDW01 (sample SAMN15323449, study PRJNA562643) | freshwater metagenome | isolation source: river surface water | place: USA:Blue River Watershed | collected 2017-08-18
AGACCTTCTAGAGCCGACACTGATGAACTCAAGCATGGTCAGCAGAGCAATTTTAACGCCGTCATGCAGGTCATTGGTCTCAGAGCCAATGTGGCCACAGACTTTGATCCTAAAGTAGACGAGGGTAGATTGCCTGAACCATTCAAAGGCCGTGCTCGATACTGGACCTATGAATTTGAACCAGAAAGAGAAGACAGCTTTTTAGATGGTACTGATCCGGTATGGCATCTGATCAACGACCTCAACGGCGTTCCTATAATAGATGGGCTAAATAATACAGCGAACTTTGATATTGCTGCTTTCAAAACCAAAGGCGAAAATATCAACACTGTAATCCAGAAATTGGATTGATCGGATAAATACTACATATAGGCAAACAAATAGGCTTTCTAACTTAGGCACATGTCCGGAGCGGACCTTGACTTAACATACAGGAGACAGCCTAAAATGGCCGCAGTAGCAGAACGAGTTGGTGTGCTTGAAACCAAAGTACAGCACATAGATGAAAAGATTGATCACTTAAAAGTCGATGTAAAAGACATGCATGATTGTCTAGATCGCACCAGAGATACACTCACCGAAACCCTAGCTGCCATGAGAGCAGAATCGACAGTTCAGCACAACGAACTCGCAGGTAAAGTAGCCGCGGTAGAAAAGAGCAAAGATAAAATGATGCTCTACGGTGCTATAGGAGCAGCGTTCGTAGCAGGACTAGGATGGAGTGGAAATTTATCACTTCCGTTAATACTCAAGTTCTTTGGACTGTAAAAAAGCAACACTTAAATAAGGAACCATAGGTTCCTTTTTTTATGACCAAAAATATACAGCAACGACTTGACACAGTTATTGCCAAAGTTAACAAGAAATTAACACAACAAGAACTAGTCATACCCAAGAAAACAGAAAGGGGAATCCTTGTTGGCCCTGTGCTGATAGAAAGTGCGGGTGCTCTTAAAAATATCTATCTTAGAGATCGTTTGATTTACCCTAATGTATCGCTGAACAAAGTCGCAGTCAAAGTGGCCAATTTAACAGCCATCGATGAGTTTAGATATCAGCAAAAGATTGATCAGCTGATATTGCTAGATAGTAAATTTGGATCTGCTCTGGCAGAATATCAGATGTTCAAAGAGCGTTTGGCAAAAGCACACAAAGAGCAGGATCAGTTTCGAATCGATATGTACCTAGCTCGGTTAGGCTATGCTAAATCCGCTGCCGAACACTGGAAAAAACAAGCCCTTAGTTTGGCAGGATAAGTAATAAATATATGATAATCCTGGATGGGCAAATATGAAAACAACAGACATTTTTAAAAGAGCTGACTCTAAAAAACTCAACGAAACTTTCGAAAAAACTTTCGGACAGCGAATCAGCCTAGAAAACTATTCACTAGATCAACTAGAAGATTCGCGCAATAGACTAAGAACACAGCTTTATCAATTCAAGCAGAGTTCCGGTTTTAACGAAACTGTAGAGAACGAAGATTATTCACGTGCTCAATGGATGCTAGATGCTATCAACTCAGAGATCTCGCAGCGTGACGAAGTTGCTATGGAAAGCCCAGAAGGAAATCTAGAAACCCAATCAGGAGAAGAAATGAACACTCAAGTTAAAGAAAGTGCTACCGACAAAGCCAGTGCGGTGGTTACTGCTAAATCAATGGTCGACCGTGTTGGTCGTTGGATTGAAGACCTAGCACAGATGGAAAATGATCAACTGCTGGAATTAGGCGATGTTATCCGTGACGAGATGGGACAAGAACAGGCCAAGGCTTTTGTTAGTCAAGTAGCACCTGCTATCCAGGCTGCTCTCGAAACATTAAAGACCACACGTGAAGCACTGAGTTCAGGTGTGCGTGTGCTATCAGGTGACGAACAGCCCGCAGATATGTTAGGCGCTGAACCAGAAGCAGATATGGGCGCCGATCCGTTAGCAGATATGGGTGCTGAACCAGCTGCTCCAGACGAATTAAATGCTGGAGAACCAACACCCCCAGAAGATGATTTTGCTGCTGCTGAACCAGCAGTAGGTGGACCAGAAGAAGCAGGTCGTGCCAAGCGTGAAAGCATCGAAAGACAAAATCAATTATTGAAAGTTCTAGCAGGTTAATGAAACTAAACGAGTTTATATCAGAGCAAGAAAAAGAAAAGCTGGATGAGATTCTTCCAGCTCTTGCTGCGGGAGCGGGTATCTTAGCTCGCGGTGCCGCAATGGCCGGTGGCGCTGCTCTGCGCGGTGCCGGTGCTGCTGCCTCTGCTATAGGTCGAGGTGCTGTTCAAGCCACTAAAGCAGTTGGCCAAGGTGTTGCTAAGGCAGCGCCTGTGGTAGGTCGAGCTTTAGCTAAAGGTGCTCAAGCCACTGCTAGGGGTGTAGGTAATCTAGCAGGACAAGCAGTCGGTGGAGCAGTCAAAGGATTTGGTTCTGCTACTCAAGGTGGCAATGATCAAGCACAGGATCAACAACAGATGACTCCGCAGCAACAGAAGCAACAGCAACAGCAACAACAGTTAGCAGTCAAATCTCAGCAGGATATGGCAACAAGGATCAAAGATTTAGAAACTGCCCTTGCTGGTATAAAACAGTCAGCAGGTATATAATGAGACTCTACGAATTTGATGATTCTGCTGATCCCGGACACGAATACGCAGTTAGGATAAAATTAGCCTTAGACAATCTTATCGGGCGTTCTGCTAGCAAAGGGCAAGCCGCGAACTACAACTGGGCTTTTTTAAATCAGTTACCAGAACTAAAAGGTCTTAAACTAGACCAATCGACATTTGCCAAAATCTACGACAAATATCCTATGGTCAAAGGATTGGTTAGAAACTTTGATCCATCTGGAGTTAATCTCAAAGTTCCTGGCGTAAGCCAAGAAAAGGAAGAGCCTGGCTCTGATATTGATAAATCTAAAGAGAAGGTTAATCAAGCAGCCGCTTCCGCAGCACCTAAGCAATTGGCAAAAGCGGCTATTTGATTTTCATCAAATAACTGTTATAATTGCTAAATGAATCTAATCGAAAACATCAACCCACCTCCATTCGTAGAAAAGTTCCAATACAAGAACTGCCAACAGATCAACGATCCTGTTACGAAAAAACGAGTTTATCTAACACCCGACGGCGAAAGTCTTCCCAGCGTAACAACTATTCTGTCAGCTACCAAAGACATGACAGCATTGAACGAATGGAAGAAGCGTGTAGGCGAACAGAAAGCCAAAGAAATTACCACTGAAGCTGCCGGCGTCGGCACAGCCATGCACAGCAATCTGGAACGTTTCATAGCTGGTCTGAAAAGACAACCAGGTAATGCTCCAGTTCATGTACAGGCCAATGCCATGGCAGATCAGATCATCCTAAACGGTCTCTCTGATGTCAACGAAGTATGGGCTATGGAACAGTCATTGTACTTTCCGGGACTGTATTCGGGCACCACTGACCTAGTAGCAGTCTACAAAAGCAATCCTTCGGTCTGTGACTACAAGCAGACTAACAAGCCTAAAAAAGAAGAATGGGTTGAAGATTACAAGATCCAATTAGTGGCGTATATATTAGCACATAATGAAGTCTACAAAACAGACATTCGCGAGGGCCATGTGTTTATGTGCTCTAGAGCCTGCGAATATCAGCAGTTTGATCTATGGCCCAGCGATTTTAACAAATATCAAGACCTTTGGTTAGGTAAGGTAGAAGAATACTACGCTGCTAATAGATAAATATCCTATATAAGGGAAAATCATCTATGGCTGTCGTACAGATTAGCAAAATCCAAGTTAGACGAGGTCGCAAAAACGGCGAATCCGGCATTCCGCAATTATCAGGCGGTGAAATAGCATGGGCCGTCGACACTCAAGAATTATTCATCGGTAACGGTAGTGTATCAGAAGGTGCTCCTGCTGTAGGAAATACTAAGATCCTTACAGAGCAGGATAACCTTTTAGATCTTATCGAATCTTATCGATTCGCACGTAATGAACCTAGCATTACAAAATCAGTTTTTAGAACTCTACAGAGCAAGCTCGATGACCGTGTCAACGTCAAAGACTTTGGTGCTGTAGGCAACGGCATCGTTGATGACACAGAAGCCTTTCAGAACGCACTAAATGAATTGTTTAGAAACACAGATGCTGAGTTCCGTAAAGAGCTATTTGTCCCAACCGGTCACTATAGAATTGCCACTCCGTTAACGATACCCTCATATACGACAATGATCGGTGAATCACAGGTTGGTGCTGTGATCATCGTCGAAGATACAGAAATGACACTGACAACCACTGACGGAGCTTTACCGGCGAGTTGGTTGTCGACAAATCGACCACACGATATTATTTTCAAGCAGATTTCATTTAGATTTACCACAGGTCATTTTGATCTAACCGGTCTTAAAGATGGACTATTTGAAAGATGTACCTTCCAAGGAACTATAGAAACCTTAACTGACGCGGCCAACGCTGCCGCTACAGATCCTATGATATATGCTTCTAACACTGAAAATATAGGAACAGTAGTCGATGGTATTACTTTTAAAAACTGTAAGTTTGAAAAGAGTTATAGAGCATTACAGTTTGATCAAGTAGATGCGTTGAACAGCAACATCAACTTTATGGCCTGCGAATTTAGACTATTAACAGCAGCTATAGAACTCAACGGTGTTGAAGATCAAATCAATGATTGGTATATAGATGACTGTTTCTTTAATGAGATCTCTGAATATGCTTTTAAATCAGAATTTGGATCTAATGTAAAAATTACTAGAAGTCGTTTCCGTAAATGCGGTAACGGTGATGCTACACCGTCAGAGCCATCAGACAACATCATCATGTTTGGTCAAATCGGCAACAACAATGTTTTAGACTGTTCGTTTGATCGACATGCGTCTGCGTATACCACTGTCGCTGTTGATGATGATCGACCAGCTGTGTCTGAAGTTGTTAACGGTAGCAGAGTATCTATCACAGATGAAATAACTCAGAATTTATATGTGTCCTTTGGTCCAATTCCTTTGATCATATTCTCATCACTCAACTCTCACACAACACTTGATTATACAATTACTTTTACTAATGGTTCTGCTCGGTCAGGACAATTAGATATAATCGTAGGAGATGGTCTCACAGCGCCAATCATTACTGACAGTTACAGCAGTACCTGCGGCGATGCCAGACCTGAAACCGTAGTATTTTCTGTTCGATTAGTTTCTAACAGCACAGTAATTCCCGGCAATGAAACTATGATCATTGATTATAAGAGTCCATCAGCCGATCTCGTTCCGGATACATTGAGGTATAAAGTAAGCTACAGTGTTTGATCTCGATCAAACTTCTAGACTCAAGGTCTGGAAAGAATTTCGCCAGTCACTTGAAAGTTCCGAACAGCCCTTAGAGGATGTAGTACTCTTTTGGAGTCGTGCTCCATTCGTCAGCCGATACCTCGATCCAAACAATCCTTCCAAATGGCCCGATCCGTGGCATTTAATCCTTGACAATCGATACGATGACCTTGCTATTGCTCTAGGAATGTGTTATACTTTGACATTAACTGACCGTTTTAAGAGCCAAAAAGTAGAGATACATACGTCTATGTTTACCGGGGAAGGTAGAAACATTGTTGTGGTAAATGATCGCGATGTGTTAAACCTTTTCCATAGAGAAGTTACTAACGTGGGCGAGCTTACACATGGATCTAATAAGATTTGGCCAGTATGAAGAAGTTATAAATACTACCTTACTATTAAAAGAAAGAATACCAGAGGCGAGAATGAACGACAGTATTATTGTGTTAAAGAGAGACGGATCAAAAGAACCACTGACTTTAGAAAAGTGGCAGGCACAGATCACAAAGGTGTGCAGCGGAATAGCAGATGTCAGTCAATCGATGATTGAGATCAAGGCAAGTCCGCATTTTTATGACGGTATCACCACAAGAGAGATTGATGCTATCACTCTGAGAGCGATCGTTGACCTAATCGATATCGAGCATAATCCAGATGTAGGTCATACCAATTATCAATTCGTAGCAGGCAAACAGCGTTTGAGTATGCTACGCAAGGACGTATATGGTCAATACACTCCTCCCCACCTCTACGAAATCGTAAAGAAAAATGTAGCAGTCGGTCTGTATACTCCTGAACTTTTAGAATGGTATTCAGAAGACGACTGGAACAAGATGAATGACATGCTGGATCATGAGAAAGATGAGCAGTATGGTTATGCGTCTATTGAGCAGTTGATAGAGAAGTATTTGGTACGCAATCGTGCCACAAAAGAAATCTATGAAACTCCACAGATTAGATATATGGTAGCAGCCGCTACAGTGTTTCATAAAGAAGAACCGAATACTGCTCGGATGAGATATATCAAGGAGTATTATAATGCGGCTAGTGATGGCTTGTTTACTTTGGCTACCCCTGTTCTTGCTGGGCTTGGCACTCCTACCAAACAATTTTCTAGTTGTGTGCTTATACGCAGCGATGATGACCTTGATAGCATATTTGCTAGCGGTGAAATGATGGCCAAGTATGCCAGTAAACGTGCTGGTATTGGCTTAGAGATCGGACGCCTACGTCCATTAGGTAGCCCCATCCGCGGCGGAGAGATCATGCACACAGGCATGATCCCGTTCCTTAAGAAATGGTTTGGCGATCTACGTTCATGTTCACAGGGCGGTATCCGTAACGCATCAGCTACAGTGTTCTATCCTATTTGGCATTATCAATTTGATGACCTTATCGTGCTTAAGAACAATCAAGGCACAGACGAAACTCGTGTACGCCATATGGACTATGGTGTAGTTTTAAGCAGTTTCTTCTGGAGAAGATTCAAGAACAAGGAAAATATCACATTCTTTGATCCTAACGAAGTACCAGATTTATTTGAAGCATTTTATCAAAACACTGAGAGGTTCGAAGATTTATACGTCAAGTACGAAAAGCGCAAGGACCTACGTAAAAAGGTCATCAGTGCTGAAGAAGTTTTCAAGGGTGGTATACTAAAAGAACGCACAGACACGGGTCGAATATATCTCGTATTCATTGATAATGTAATGAACCAAGGACCTTTTGATCCAGAGTATCACACGATTTATCAAAGTAACTTGTGCTGTGAGATTCTATTACCCACACGTCCATTTAAGCGATTAGACGACGATGCGGGACGCATAGCGTTATGTACACTGGGATCTATCAACTGGGGATCGTTCCGTAACCCAGAGGATATGCGTAGAGCCTGTAGGATTCTACAGCGTAGCCTGTGTAACATCCTTGACTACCAAGATTTCTTGTCGATACAGAGTAAACTCAGCAATGACGAGATACAACCGTTAGGCATTGGCGTTACTAATCTTGCCTACTGGCATGCCAAGCGTGGACTTAGATATGGTGATAAAGACGCACTGGCAGAAGTGAAATCGTGGATGGAACATCAGGCCTACTACCTAACAGAAGCCACAGTTGAATTGGCCAAAGAAAGAGGTGCTTGTCAGCATAGCTCACATACCCGATATGGCCAAGGTGTGTTTCCTTGGGAACTACGTGCCAAGGGTGTCGATGAACTCGCAGACTTTACGCCTGAGCTTGATTGGGAAGCACTACGCAAGGAGATGAAACAACATGGTGTACGAAATGCTACTCTTATGGCTATTGCTCCAGTTGAGTCTAGTAGTGTTGTTATTAATAGCACTAATGGAATAGAAATGCCTATGAGCCTTATCAGTACTAAAGAGTCTAAGGCAGGATCATTCACACAGGTTGTACCAGAGTACCATAGATTGAAAAACAAATATCAATTGATGTGGGAACAGAAAGACTGCGATGGCTATCTGAAGACTGCGGCAGTGCTTGCTGCCTATGTAGATCAAAGTATTTCAACAAACACATTCTACAATCCGGCACACTTTCCTAACAGAAAGGTCCCAACCACATTGATAGCCAAAAATCTAATGCAGGCTCATATGTGGGGATTGAAAACTTTCTATTATAGTTTAATCAATAAGAGTGGTGCTAAGGTTGAAGATGAAGCACCTAGACAAGAATATGTAGAATTACAAATAGATGATGAAGACTGCGAGGCATGTAAGTTATAATGTTAGAAACTTGTTGTGATATTTTAGTAGACGCCTATAAGCGTAATTGGATTACTAGTCGTGATGGTAATATCAGTATTCGCCACCACGATCGAGATCATTTTTACATTACACCTAGTGGCGTTCGTAAACAGAACATGCAGCCAGAGATGTTTAAAAAGATCGCTATCTGGAAAACTATTAACAGTGGAGTAGGCAGTGCCGCTCTCAATTATAGTTGGACTGTTATTGAACAAACTGATCTAAGTGGAAACCTTCAACCCAGCGGCGAAATACCTTTACATTTTGGGCTACAAAAAGAATTAGGTCAGCACAAAGATGATGTTAGAGTCGTTGTACATGTACATCCAACTTATTGTGTTGCGGCCATGCATGCTGGCATTGATTTAAGTACTGTAGTCAATGATTTTCCGGAACTCAGTCGATACACACGAGTAGCACCCAATGTCGGAGATGTACCACCTATCAGTCAAGAATTGGCTGATCAATGTCATCATAATTTACAGTTAGATAAGGACGGTAACATTTATTATGACATCGTAGGAATCAAAGGACACGGAGTAGTTGCTATCGATAGTACTCCATGGCGTGCCTACGAACATATAGAAAGATTAGAACACATTTGTAAAATAGTATTAGCATCGGGAAAATATTAAAATGTCAAAACAACAATACAACTTAAACACAAAAACAGATTACCTTAATCGCAAGATGTTTCTAGATCCTGCGGGTCCTGTTACCATTCAACGCTTTGAAGAGGTAAAATATAACAAGGTCGTTGACTTTGAAAAAACAGCACGTGGTTTCTTTTGGGTACCGGAAGAAATTAGTTTAACCAAAGATGCCAATGATTTCAAAGAAGCCAGCGAAGCAGTCAAGCATATCTTCACCAGCAATCTGTTACGACAGACAGCATTGGACAGCCTACAAGGACGTGGCCCAAGTCAGGTGTTTGCTCCTGTGGTATCATTGCCAGAACTGGAATCATTGATCTACAACTGGACATTCTTCGAAACAAACATACACAGCCGCTCATACAGCCATATCATCCGTAACATCTACAACGTGCCCAAGGAAGTTTTCAACACTATCCATGACACTAAAGAAATTGTCGACATGGCTTCAAGTGTTGGCGCATACTACGATAAATTACATATGATTAATTGTCTAGTAGAAACAGGCGAAAAAATCGATGAAGAGGTTCACATCAAAGCAATTTATATGGCTTTACATGCTAGCTATGCTTTAGAAGCGTTCCGCTTTATGGTGTCGTTTGCCACAAGTCTAGCAATGGTAGAAAACAAGATCTTTATCGGCAATGGCAATATTATTAGTTTAATCTTACAAGACGAACTCTTACACAAAGGTTGGACAGCTTTCTTGATCAATCAAGTGGTCAAGGAAGATCCACGATTTGCCAAAGTTAAAACACAATGTGAAGCAGAAGTCTATGCCATGTACGAAGATGTCATCCGTGAGGAAAAAGCCTGGGCAGATTACCTGTTCAAGAAAGGTCCAGTGATCGGTTTGAATTCTCAGATCTTGAAGGACTTTGTTGACTATACTGCTCTTAATGCCCTAAAAGAAATAGGCATTAAATATCAATCTCCCGCTCCTAAGACCACTCCTATTCCTTGGTTCAACAAACACAGTGATACCAGCAAGAAGCAGACTGCTCTTCAGGAAAGTGAGTCAACTAACTATGTTATTGGCGTCATGAGCGACAGCATCGATTACGATGCGTTACCAACAATCTAAGGAAATTTTATGAAAGCTATCGTATGGAGTAAGTATAACTGTCCCTTCTGTGATCAGGCAAAAGCATTGCTGACACACAAAGGAATCCAATTTGAAGAACGTAAAATCGGTGACGGTTACACCAAAGAAGATTTGTTAGAAGCGGTACCTACGGCAAGGACAGTGCCGCAGATCTTTTTAGACGACCAATTGGTTGGTGGATTTACAGAATTGAAAAAACATTTACAGGGTTAATATGCTAATAGACAGAGGTGTTACAGAAGGTGAAGTGATCACCCTAAAACTCACAAGCGGCGAAGAAATAGTAGCCAAACTAGTAGAAGACGGTCCGCTATATTATAAATTGAGCCGTCCGATGGTGATCGGCATGGGGCAGCAGGGCCCTGGTTTGATGCCCTATCTGTTCACGGTAAATCCTGACAAAGACATCAAGATTTTCAAGGCTACTGTGGTAGTAGCAGAAGCCACAGACAAGCAGTTCGCTGATCAATTCATTCAGTCAACTACCGGAATCAAGCTGGTGTAAATACTGTTAGATTTGGGAGACATAGATGGCAGAAAGAATCGAAGAAGAATTTACTAATGGTAGCGGCATCCGGGTAGTTATTAACTACGAACAAGACATAGAAAATCTAACCACAGCCATTAACAATTTAAGAACAGCCGTAGAACAACTAACTGATGCCATGAGTGACGAAATGTTTGGAGCCGCTGCTTCGAATGTTGTCGGTTCAGTTGCTAATTCTGGATTTAGGACAGTCGGAGCATTAAGAGCATCGGCAGGAATGGATATCGATGGCAATAAGAAACAAGGTGAGGGTCTAGCTGCTATGAGTGTGATAGCTCAACAACTATCAGGAATCGCTTCGTCGATTAACACTGGAGTGGCCATCCAGACCCTAACATCGATGGATCAGATGCAGAAAAATGCTTTCGATAAAGAAGCCACGCAGCAAGCTCTAGATAGAAACAAAATTCCAAAAGTAGTAGTCACTGAAGCTAATTTTTCAGCACAGGTACAGTCAAATATAACAGCAGGTGCTAATCTTTACGCACAGGCATCCACAGTAGGATTAGTGAACGCCACAGCATCGAGAGCCATCACAGGCGCTGCCAATTATGCCTACGATCTATTGCCAAGCTATGCTACAATCAGCAACAATTTTAAAACATTGTTTAAATCAAGACAGGCCGATCCCGAAGGCGAAGCAGCTAGAACCGAAGCCGAAACTCAAAAAAATCTCTAAAGTCAACATATGAGTGGAAAAGCGCCAGCACGTATACAAAATGACGCAGCAGATTCTGTGCTAGTTTCAGGATCTCTAGACGTCCGCATCGACTTCAACGGCATCTGTTTCGAGGGATCGATAACAGCGTCCGGCAACGCTGTGACTACTTCTTCTCGAAGTGTATTAGTCAACGGCAAAGGTGTTGCTAGAGAAAGTGATTTGACAGCACAGGGACCTGCGATAAGAACAGGCTTCCAAGATATCTGCGTAGGTGATTAATGAAAAAATTGTTTTGGAATATATTAGGCTTCCTTAGCCTAGGAATGGCCTACATAGGAGTTGTCACTCCTGGCATCCCTTATAGCCCGTTTGTGGTATTCGCAGCCTACTGTTTCAGCAAAGGCAGCGAACGCATGCATCGTTGGATCTATAATCATAAACTGTTTGGTCCATTCTTGACCAACTGGAATACCAAACGTGTGTTCCCGCAAAAGATGAAATACTTTATGCTAGCGATGATGAGCACCAGTTTGATAATAATGACAGTCAGCGGAGTAAAACCCGTAGGCATAATCAGTACTGCGGGCTTCATGGCACTGGTAGCGATATGGGCTTGGAGATTCCCTAGTTCAGTGGAGGAACATGATCGTAGAAAAGCCGCTGGTGAAAAGATAGGTTGGTTAAAATGACCTATCAGATGCATAATCTATTTCCAATTCCGGTATATCACACGGCTATCAAAGGACCAGATCCTATCGTAGAAAAGATATTGATAAATTCGGAGTTTAGCCATTTCAACGATTCGGCACCCACACACCTAGAAACACCCAAGCGACATATCTTAGATCAACCACAGTTTGCTGGACTAAAAAAACAGATACAGGAAAAAGTTGACGAGTATGTCTACGATGTTCTAGGAGTATCTAGAAAGCAACAATGGTTAATAACTACCAGCTGGTTAAACAAATCTATGCCAGGCGGATATCATACCACTCATTGGCATAGTAATAGTATGATCAGCGGTGTTTATTATCTTAGAACCAATCCCAACTCCGGTGCTATCTGTTTCCATAAAGAACGGACCCACAACAATCTGTGGCGAGATACTTTCTGTATAGATTTTGAAAAGACCACTGAATATAATACAGACTGTGCGATAAGTCCTAAAATAAATGATCTGTTATTGTTTCCGTCGATATTAAATCACAGCGTAGCTGATAATCTTTCAAAAGAAGATCGTTATAGTCTAGCATTCAATGTATTTCCTAGAGGCATCATCGGTGAAGGCGGTAACAGCGAGATCGTACTATGAATTTCAATGTAACACCGTTGTTCGCAATCCCCCTTTATCAGACACAACTATCTAGATTAACGATCCAAGAACGTGATTTTATTCTAGGTCTAGACTATGAACGCATGCCTGCCGACAATGGTGACTATACACTCGACAAGTATGTGTTAGAAAAACCAGAACTGTTCCTATTGAAAGAACGTATCATGGCCGGCATCGATCATTTTGTCTACGAAATCTTAGACTGCGACAGGTCTGTTGAATTTAACATTGAAAACAGTTGGGTCAATCGACACGGTAAAAATGATTTCGCGGGCACACATCGGCATTCAAATAGTTTGATCAGCGGAGTCTATTATATAGATGTTGATCAACATTCTGGTGCCATAGTATTTGAAAAAGACAAAAGTTATTATAATCTTTGGCCTAATGTCATAGATATCGATTTCAACTACAGAACACACAATGATCAAAGTCGTTTAAACATTTTCAATGCCGACGGTTGGGGCATCTATCCAAAAGTTGACGAGTTGATCATGTTCCCCAGCCATCTTTACCATAGTGTAGCCGACAACCAATCAGAGATCGTCCGTTATAGTCTAGCATTTAATGTATTTCCTAGAGGTAATTTGGGCGGTAAATTGAATACCTTACACACCTAGTTGACATCTTTGCTCAAAGATGTTTAAATAACTGTATTGCTGTATGAAGCAAAGAGAAAAGTGTCTTGGACGGGGGTTCGATCCCCCCCACCTCCACCGGAGGATATTTGAGAAAGTATCCTGCGTTGGGGGTGCCTGGTTTCGACAGGGCAAAGAGTAACAGAGTGGACAGCAGGGTAGGCGATGACCCTAAATCAAGCAAAACCAATAACTGCAAACGCAGCTAATGACGAGGTTTACGCTCTAGCAGCCTAAACATCCGGGGTAACTATACCTTGTAACCCAAAATAGTAAAGTGGCCTTCGGGCCACTTTTTATTTGCTTTTATCACAGAAACAATATATAATACTCTGAGCTGTGTGTTTTTCGTATACTACAGAAACACATCACACACAGTAAACACATAAAGGAAATAAAGTATGAAAAAAATTGTTTTAGCAACAGCACTAGTCTTAGCTGCCACAGCGGCTTCAGCAGTTGAAGTAGGAGTGACCGCAACTCGTGATTATTCAGGCGACAATCGCAACTTCGGTGGTATCACTATCGGAGAGAAAATCGGTTCTCTAGGAATCACTGGCGGATTCGAACGCTCTACAGCAGGCAGCGACAATCAAGATCGTTACAGTCTAGTTGCTGGTTACGATGTAACCAAATTAGGTTCTGTCACTGTCACTCCTCGTTTAGGAGTTGCTTTCTTAGACAATCAAACTAGCTCTAACGGTTATGCTATGACAGTTGGTATTGGCGCTAGTGTTCCTGTGGCCAAAAAGGTCAGCGTTGGTCTAGCACTTGATCGCCAATACGGTCAAGATCGTGTTGACCAATTTAACGGCAACCGCATCACAGCCGCTGCCAAGTATTCATTCTAATCGATACTTGATATAGAAAGGACCTTCGGGTCCTTTTCTAACCTCTTAGATTCAAACGTTATTGATTTAGTCAATGACGCTTATTAAAAAATACAATGAAAAACCTATTAAAAATGCTTGATTAATAGGATAATTAAATGTATAATTGTTGTATAGGACAAAGGGTTCTAGAAGTTTTCAAACACACACAAGGAGAATGATATGAAAACAGTTGGTCATAAAATTGATCCATTTTTAGTAACTGGTGTCAAGCCAGGACAGCCAGAAGATGCTTTTTTTGACATCACAGAAAAATCTTTCGAAGGCAAATGGAAAGTAATCGTTTACTATCCAAAGGACTTTACATTCGTATGTCCGACAGAAATCGTTGCCTATGATAAATTGGCACGTGATTTCGAAGATCGCGATGCTGTATTACTCACAGGTTCAACAGACAACGAGTTCTGTAAGATTTCTTGGCAGAATGCTCACAGCGATCTAAAAAACATCAAGCACGTTCAGTTCGCAGATACACAGCGTAATGAATTGAGCTTGATCAACCAACTAGGTGTGTTCTACGCACCAGCAGGCGCTGCTCTACGTGCCACATTCATCGTTGATCCTAACAATGAAATCCAGCACGTTACAGTTAACAACCTCAACGTTGGACGTTCACCAGAGGAAACACTACGTATCCTTGACGCATTACAAACAGGTGAACTCTGTGCCTGTAACCGTAAAGTCGGTGGCGATACTCTAAAGGTATAATATGCTAGATTGTATGATTATTGGCGACAGCATCGCAGTTGGTACAGCAATGGCTCGTCCTGAATGTGTAAGCTACTCTAAAGGTGGCTGGAACAGTTGGCAGTGGAATAAAGATTATCTGCCAAAGGCTTCAGCGCAGGCAGTAAAAACTGTGATCATTAGTCTTGGTGCCAATGATCATCGAGGTGTGAAAACCGAAAGTGAACTACGGAAGATGCGATCCGCTATCAAAGCAGATCGTGTCTTTTGGATAGATCCCGGACAAGATCGAAAGCCTGTTCCTCACGATGCGATCGTTCGTATCGCACAGGAATATGGTGATACGATTATTCCTCGTCCTAAAGATCATATGAGCGCCGACGGTATACACCCCACTGGCCGAGGTTATAAAATTCTAGGAGAACAGACACGATGAGTTGGGTAGAATTAACTAAAGAAGCGTTACCAGATTATGCCAAAGACGCTAGATTAAATCTAGATGCTGTGATCAACAGATCTACTCTAGATCCGATCGTGGCCAACGGCTGTGCTCTTGCTGCCGCTATGAGCACTGGCAATGGCAAGTTGGTAACTTTTATACAGAGTAATATAGAGAATGTCACAGAACGCGATGCGGCCTTAACCGCAGGCAGTATCATGGCACAGAACAACGTTTGGTATCCATATGTAGAAATGGTCGGCGGTGCTCTAGAAGGTATTCCCCCGCAGCTACGTATGAACGCTATTGCCAGTCATGGTGGAACTACCAAGGCAAACTTTGAAGCATACAGTTTAGCTGCCAGTATCGTTGGTAAGTGCCATTTCTGTGTAAAGGCACACTTTGATACACTTAAAGCAGAAGGATACTCTATCGATCAGCTACGTGATATTGGCCGTATCGCTGCTGTGATTAATTCTGTGGCAAAGGTGTTAAACAGTTAATAAATATTAGTCAAGGAGGGGCAAGACTATGAAACAGAAAAAGCTCATAGCGGAACTGTATCAGGCTTGCTTCGACCACGACGCCAAGAAGATGGCAGAGCTCAAGAAACTTGAGTTCCAAAAAATCTTGAAACGCAA
>JACCDW011868290.1_pt1 | contig 15689 bp, 12 predicted proteins | sample 7449781 | NCBI WGS metagenome assembly JACCDW01 (sample SAMN15323449, study PRJNA562643) | freshwater metagenome | isolation source: river surface water | place: USA:Blue River Watershed | collected 2017-08-18
AAAACCCAAATAACAAAAGCATTGACATTTGCTCAAAAGCTAAAAAACAATAAATACATACTTCGGTGCAATCGTCTGCTATTCAGTTTTTATCACCGCCTAAACGACTACAAAAAAGCGAGTGAATATATTCCAATCCTTGAAAAAGGACTCGATGCTGGCTATGAAGACGAAATACCAGGCCAACTTTATGGAACGATTACCTCATTTTTCTCAGATTTAGATTCACCAGATAAGTGTATTTACTATGGATTAAAAGGCATAAAACTGGCCGAAAAGTACAATGATATAAAAGGACTATTGGCTTGCTATAATAATGTAGGCAACGCTTATCAACGAATAAATCAGTATAAAAAAGCTAAAGATTTATTCCAAAAGCAGTTTGAGATTGCAGAAAAAAACAACAGACAGCGGAATGCTGAGTTAGCCTTGATAAATGTATGCAATATTGATATTAATTTGGGGAATACCCAGAATTTAGGAAAAGACCTAAAACGATTTGAAGATTATGTAAAAGCCAATAATTTACGTCTAATCAAGCGAGATAGTGTTTTGTACTTCACGGCAAAATCAGTTTATAGCTACCAAACGGGTAATTTCGACGAAAGTCTGGGCTACATGAAAAAGTGGGAAACGCTTTTACATACTATCAATGATATAACCGATTTGGAAGCTCTGTATAACTCGTATGCCGAAGTCTATATTGCATGGCATAAATACGATAAAGCCAATTACTATTACGATAAGGCCGATTCGATTAAGATTTTGGCTAATAAACAAGCCCTTATGGAGTATTCGGAAGAACTAAAGACCAAATATGAGCTGAAAGAAAAAGAAGTAAAGCTTTTGAAACAAGAACAAGAATTAGAAAAATCACGAAACAGAACTATCATTTTATTGAGTGCTTTAATAGTAGTTGGAATTGTAGGCGGGTTCTTATTTTGGTTTTTCAGGAATAAACAACACACAACAATCTTAGAAACAAAGCTGGCTTCGCAGAACAAAGAACGCCAACGGATTAGTCGAGAAATGCACGATGATTTGGGAGGAAACCTTACTTCATTGATTTACTCAGCTCATATCTTAAAATCACAACAGCCAGATAATCAACAAATTGCAAAAATTGCGAATATAGCCGATGATATTTCGGAGACTATCAACGAAATTGTTTGGTCGTTGAATGCTCACCAAAATAAATTATCGAATTGGGTGTTTTATACCAAAGGCCGTCTTTCGGAATTACTCGAAAACTCTGATTTAGATTTTAAGTTTGAGATTCCAGAAAACCTTCCAGAACGAACGCTTTCTGACGAGCAAAAACGTAATCTATACTTAGTTGTGAAAGAGGCCGTAAATAACACCATCAAACACGCCAAAGCTACGACTGTTTCAATAAAAATGAATTTTGAGCAAGGAATTGCGATTCAAATACAAGATAATGGCATTGGCTTCAATGATTCGACCAAAACAAAAACGGGAAGTGGTAATGGTTTATCGAATATGAAGAGCAGAATGGAAGAAATTGATGGTAAAATTTCATGGAAAAATCAGGACGGAACACTCGTCGAAATTTCACTAACCTAACTTTTGTTATATTGAAAACCTGCGATTGGATTTATATTTTTGTTGCTAATTCTTTTCGCTCAAACTTGCCAAAAATACTTACATGACCAACATCAGTGTAGCCATAGTTGAAGACCAAACCGATATTCGTGAAGGCTTGAAGTATGTAATTGACTATACCGATGGTTTTACGTGCTTGGCCGTGTATAAAGATGCCGAAACTGCTATTTTGGGTATCAAGCAACAACAACCCCAAGTAGTTTTAATGGATATTCATTTACCCCAAATGTCGGGTATTGAGTGCGTGAGTGAGCTAAAGGCTGCATTTCCTGCGGTTCAATTTTTGATGTTTTCTATCTTTGAAAACGACGAAAATATCTTTGAAGCACTCAAAGCAGGTGCCAGTGGGTATATATTGAAGAAAACTCCACCAAACAAGGTCTTAGATGCCATCAGAGAGCTTTATGAAGGTGGTTCGCCGATGAGTGCCAGCATTGCTCGTCGAGTAATTTCGCACTTTCAAAAGCCACAAAGTACCGAAAAACAGTCGCTTACTTCAAGAGAGAAAGAAATCTTAGAATTACTTTCAAAAGGCTTTTTATACAAAGAAATAGCAGATAAATTAGGTACATCAACGGGTACTGTCCGTCAGCAAATTCATAAAATCTACGAAAAACTTCATGTACAAAATCGTACGGAAGCCCTCAACAAATTCTTCGGTAATACCTAACTTTTGTTAGATTGACAGCCGCTCTCATTCAGACTAATTTTGGATAATCTTTTGATGAACGCCAGAATTAATTTAGATATGAAACAGTTGAAAATTCCGATTGGAGGAGGTAAAAAAGTATTTCCCCATGATATTATTTATCTAAAAGCCAATGCCAATTATTCAGAAGTCTACTTGGTTAATGGCAAACACCTTTTGGTTTCTACTACCTTAAAAAAACTTGAAAACCGTTTTCTTAACCTTGGTTTTTTCCGCACACACAGGTCTTCATTAATCAATCTGAGTTTTGTTAAAAACTATACGTCTTATTTTGATGGTGGTGTAATTGAACTATCAAATAACGAGACAATTATTGTTTCTCGCCGCAAAAACCGAATTCTCAAAACCTTAATTTAAAATCCTCATGAAAAAGACTTTTATTATTCTCATTATCAGCATATTATCAAATACAATAAACGCACAGCAAGCAACACAAATCGACCCCAAATATATTGCTCTGCCTCGTTTTGCTGATTTGACGGCCATTCAAGCCGCCATCACAAGCCCAGTAAATGGCATGATGGTTTATAATAATGCTACTCAATCGTTTTGGTATTATAATGGTACCTGGAATAATCTATCGGTAGCAGCCAGTGGAAACCAATGGACAACAAGCGGAACTAACATCTATAATACTAATACAGGTAATGTAGGGCTTGGCGTGTCAAACCCTGTAGAACCCATAGAAACGAAAGGCCGAATTTTATTACGAAGCTTAACCACCAATGAATCGGCGGGTATTATACTCAACAATCTGTCAAATACAACTCGAAATGTATTTATAGGAACCGACCAAACGAATAATTTAGGGTTCCATAGTTATGGCCGAAACGCCAGTGTTATGAGTCTAAATTTAAGTTCGGGAGGACTCAGAATTGAGGGGCCTACTACCGCAAACTCTGGAAATAATTCATTAAGTTTGGGTGGTTTTGGAAAAATGTCAGTTGATGCACCAGGTGTGTTAGGAGGTAGGTTCACAATTCTTGATAACGGGAACGTCGGAATCGGCACAAATGCACCAACTCACAAATTAAACGTAGTTGGTAGTGCCAGAATTGAGGGTGGCGGAAATTTGTCTTTTAAGAACACCTCAACCTTTGGTGGAACGGCCTCTATAGCGTATAGTAATGATGGGTATCTCATACTTAACCCCGATTATACCGTAGATGGAGCGGGTGTATGGCTAAATCCGCTAAATGTACTTACGGGAACAAAGTTTAAGAACAATGGAGAAATATCTTTAAATAATAATTCTGGAACTTTGAATCAGGTACTTACAAGTGGTGGGTCTGGTGGTGCTGCCACTTGGAAATCAACGAGTCAATTAATACAAAACTTTTCTATCTCGGCACCTTCCTTTACAATCCCTAATAATCAGACAAATAATATACCGAATTCTTCTATAACTTTTACAACTACCACTGGCGGTAGGCTCATAGTTTTCCCGAGAATAGAAACCACTTTTAACTGTGCTAATCCATTAGACCACTGCCTTCTTTCATGGGATTTTACACCAAAAGTTGATGGAAGTACGATAGTATTTACAACAAGTGGAATCACCCGATTCCAACAAGCAATTGCTTATATAACTGTACTTGAAGAAAGAAGTCTGGGGCCATATACCGTAACGTTAGCTCCTGGTACACATACTATTTCGTTTGATATAAAACTCAATACCATTGCTCCTCCCCCAGCAGTTATCTTAAGTGCATTTGCTCAGTTTATTCCTAATTGAGGTAAAAAAAGTCCTCGAAGAAAATTGGTCTTTGAGGACTTTTTAATCTTTCATTACCTGCCAACCATATTTTTTCATAAATTCTTCCACTTCTTCATCAAAAGACTTTTTAGCGTGATGAATCTCTTGATTCCTAATATAATTCACTACTTTTTCCACTTGTGATTCACTTACCGAAACGGCAAAGTAATCATCTTGCCAAGCGAATTTCTCCTTTGTTAATTCCTGTTTATTTATCCAAAATGAAGATTCTCCTTTGATAAGCTTTGCAACATGAGCAATAGATTGGTCTTTACCCAAAGAAATCAAGCAATGAATATGCTCGGTGTAACCATTGATTGCTTGTAGAAAGATATCTTTCTCTCGGCAGTTTTCGATGATATGATGAAATACTTCATATCGAATATCTTTAGTAAGAAAAGGAAATCGGTTCTTAGTAGAGAAGACTACATGAACCCAAATTTTCACATAAGACATTTGTACAGCATAGTTGTTTTGGTAAATATAGTATTGTTTTGACTAAAGTCAATAAAGGAATTTGCTTTCTTGCAATCCGTCAGCTAAAGCAGACGGCAATGAATAGTTTTCCTTTGATTTTTTCATTGCCGTCAGTTTTAACTGACGGATAACAGAAAATATATTAAAACTGGGCTTTAGCCCAAACAAAAAGGCAGTCTTGAAAAATCAAAACTGCCTTTCAAACTTCTTATAAAAAACCTCAACCCAGCTTCGCCAAAGCTTCTTCCAAAGCTTTAATCTTAGTTTCGGCATCGGCTAATTTTTGGCGTTCTTTTTCGATGATTTCTGGTTTTGCATTTTGTACAAAACGCTCATTCGATAATTTCGCTTCGGTCGATTTCTTAAAGCCTAAGATATAATCTAAATCTTTCTGTAGAGCGGCTTTTTCTTCTTCTACATCAAGGTTTTTGCCTAAATCAATCGTTAGTTCATCGCCCTTGATAACAAAACTCATACCTTCAGCTTTATCCGAAACATATTGAATAGCAGAAATATTAGCCATTTTCTTAATTAAGCCCGATAATGTTTCGTAGCGTGCTTGATTCTCAGTTTTCACTGCCAATGGCAATGCTTCTTTCGGCGAAATCTGCTTTGAATTACGGGTGTTACGAACCGTTGAAACAATTTCAAGCAATAATTCAAAATCAGCTAAAAGGTTTTCGTTTACTTCACCACCTTTCGGGAATGCGGCCAAACAAATCGAATCATTGGCATTTCTTTCCTTAATTGACTGCCACAATTCTTCAGAAATAAATGGCATCCAAGGGTGAATCAAACGCATCAATTCATCAAAGATTTCGAGCGTTGCATCGTATGTTTCTTGGTCGATTGGTAAGCCTTTTCCATCAACATAAGCAGGCTTAATCATTTCCAAATACAACGAACAGAAATCATCCCAAATGAGGTTATAGGTACTCATTAAAGCATCCGACATTCTGAATTTATTGTAATGGTCGAGCGTTTCGGCAACTACTTTGTTCATTTTTGTTTTGAACCAAGTAACTGCCAATCTATTACTGAGAACTGTTGACTGAGAACTGTCGACTGTCGACTGAGTCTCCCACCCTTTAATCAAGCGGAAAGCATTCCAGATTTTATTACTGAAATTACGACCTTGTTCGCATAGTTTTTCATCAAATGGCAAGTCATTTCCTGCTGGAGAGCTGAACAACATACCTGTACGTACCCCATCTGCACCGTATTTCTCAATCAAATCAATTGGGTCAGGAGAGTTCCCCAACGACTTCGACATCTTGCGGCCTTGTTTATCTCTTACAATACCCGTCAGATATACATTTTTGAATGGATAAGTACCTTTGTATTCATACCCCGCAATAATCATACGTGCAACCCAGAAGAACAAAATCTCGGGGGCAGTTACTAAATCATTGGTTGGGTAATAATAGTTAATATCTTCATTATTAGGGTCTTTGAAGCCATCAAAAACTGAAATTGGCCATAACCACGAGCTAAACCACGTATCCAAAACGTCTTCGTCTTGCGTGAGGTCAGTTTCGCTGAGTGCAAATAACTGATATTTATCACGGGCAATTTTCAAGGCCGCTTTTTTATCTTTTGCTACGATACAAGTGCCATCGGGCATATAAAACGCAGGAATACGGTGTCCCCACCAAAGTTGGCGACTGATACACCAATCTCTTACGTTTGCCATCCAATGGTTATAGGTATTCTTAAATTTCGGTGGAATTAACTGAATCGTATCGTTCATCACGTTTTCGAGAGCAGGCTCCGAAACACGTTGCATTTTCAAGAACCATTGTAATGAAATCTTCGGTTCGATAATCGCACCCGTACGCTCAGACGTTCCAACGGTTGATTTATAGTCTTCTTCTTTTACTAAATTACCCGATTCGGCCAATAATTTAGCAATTTTCTTACGAGCCACAAATCTATCTTCACCTACCAAAATCACGGCTTTTTCATTCAATTTGCCTTCATCGGTCAAAATATCAATGATTTCTAACCCATGTTTTTGTCCGAGAGCGTAGTCGTTTTGGTCGTGAGCAGGTGTAACTTTCAAACAACCCGTTCCGAAATCCATCGTTACGTATTCGTCAGCGATGATAGTAATTTCACGGTTGATTAACGGAATACGTACCTTTTTACCAATCAAATCTTGGAAACGCTCATCGGCTGGGTTTACACAAATAGCAGCATCAGCCATGATGGTTTCGGGGCGAGTGGTGGCAATCGTTACGCTTCCCTCCGCTCCATCGTATCTGATATAATACAATTTCTGCTGAACATCTTTCATGATAACCTCTTCGTCCGAAACCGTTGTTTTGGCTTGCGGGTCCCAGTTTACCATGCGGTGTCCTCGATAAATATCTCCTTTTGCGTGTAAATCAACAAAAACATCAATTACGGCATCATAAAGGCTTGGCTCCATCGTGAAGCGGGTTCTGTCCCAATCGCACGATGCACCAAGTTTGCGGAGTTGTTGTAAAATAATGCCACCGTACTTCTCGGTCCATTCCCAACAATATTTCAAAAATTCTTCACGAGTAAGGTCAGCTTTATTGATTCCTTGTTCTTTCAGCATCGCCACAACCTTAGCTTCGGTAGCGATAGAAGCGTGGTCGGTTCCTGGTACCCAGCAAGCCTCTTTTCCTTCCATACGTGCTTTACGAGTCAATACATCTTGAATGGTATTGTTGAGCATGTGGCCCATGTGCAAGACACCCGTGACGTTTGGCGGAGGAATCACGATAGTATAAGGCTCTTTATCGGGATTTGGTTTCGACTTAAAGTATTGATTATCAATCCAATACTTATACCATTTATCTTCTATCTCTTTCGGATTGTACGTTTTGCTGATTTCTGCCATTATTCTTTGAGTCAACAGTCGATAGACGACGGACGACGGTTATTTGTTAATAATAATGCAAAAATAGGCAATTTTGAGGGCATAAAAAAACCTGTAAGGTTTGAAAAAGGCCTTACAGGTTTAATTTTCTGCGATAAAATCAATTCGCATTAAAAATTTTTCCCGAACCCGAAATTCGTTGGCTGATGCGTGGGTTTCCTCTAAACCAAACGCTTCCACTTCCTGAAATCGTTACACCCAGATTGCTCAAGGCTGTAGTTTCGCAACGCCCCGAACTACTGATTACAATATCTGAGTTATCGGCGTGCATATCAAACGACTCAATTTTTCCACTTCCCGACACATCGTAAATACCATTGTAGGTGTCTCCTTCCATGAAAATCAGTCCCGAACCGCTTAAATCGGCCACTAAATCGTTCTTTACATCTAAAGCTACATCAATGAGTCCGCTGCCCGACAAACGCACATTCATGTTTTTAGCGTAAATCTTGTTATCGCTGATTACTCGGCCACTTCCCGAAACAAAAATGGCGTTAATGTCGGGTACTTGCACATAGATTTTTACATTGTGGCTGCTACGCAAACGGCCATTATCATCTAAAATCAAGGTATTTCCGCTTACTCGGCTATAAACCAAATTAATGATATTGCTTTCGGCAGTTATTTCAATGTCTTTTGTATTGCCTTGACGAACAATCACTTCGGCAGGAAAATACAATTCGATTTTATTGAAATAGGCCATTCGACGGTATTCGGTCTGAACAATGCCGCTTCCTTCGATGATGTTGTAGGTATTACAAGATGACAATCCGAATACTCCCAAAAGGATTGTACACACTACGATAATTGAACGTTTCATGGTTGTGATACTATTTTAGCTTTTTATAAAAATTGTTGTCTTTGATGATAAGATGCTATAAGTTTGTAAGGAGTTGCTTGCTGATTTGTTAATGAGTCGTTAACGAAGTCCACAGTCCATTGACGACCGTCGATAGTTAAGCCTTGCTCTTTTTAAATTATCAATTTTCAATTAAACATTATCCATTAAATGAAGACACTTTGGGGTGTAGATTTAGGCGGTACGAAAATCGAAGGCGTGGTGATGAATGCCGAAAACAATGAAGTTTTATCAAGAAAAAGGATTCCGACCGAAGCCAGCAAAGGCTACGAACATATCATAAGCCAAGTTGTGAGGTTGATTGATTCTATCAAAGGAGAAATAAATATCGCTCCAACGGCCATAGGGTTTAGTACGCCAGGAACAACCGACCCAACTACGCAGACCATGAAAAACTGCAATACGACGTCGATGAATGGCAAACCGATGAAAGCTGACCTCGCAAAAGCCCTCGGTGTGCCAGTTGAGTTGGCCAATGATGCTAATTGTTTTGCATTAGCCGAGGCCACGATGGGTATTGTAAAAGATGTTTTGCCTAATGCAAAAGTAGTTTTTGGGGTAATTCTCGGCACGGGTGTTGGTGGTGGAGTTGTGATAAATGGACAGGTGATTAATGGCCGACACGGAATTGGTGGCGAATGGGGACATAATTTCTTTGAAGAAGACGGCGTAATGTGCTATTGCGGAAAAACTGGGTGCAACGAAAATGTATTTTCTGGCCCTGCTTTGCAGCAATACTATAAAAAACTAAGTGGAAATGACCTAACCATGAAGGAAATCTATGAACTTCATAAAGCAGGAACTGACCCGCACGCAACCGCTACACTCGATCATTTGATAAAATCTTTCGGGCGAGCTATCTCTTCTATCGTGAATGTGATTGACCCCGATGCCATTGTGATTGGTGGTGGCGTAGGAAATATTGATATGATTTATGAGGCTTTTCCAGAAGAATTAAAAAACTGGATTTTCAATAGCCGCAAAGTTGAAACACTTTTCCTAAAACCAAAACTCGGCGATAGTGCAGGTGTTTTTGGTGCGATTGAGTTGGTTAGAGGGTATTGATTTAAACTCTATAAAATGTCACAAACCAAAAGGCAACACTATGTCCCTAAAAGCTATTTGAAGCAATTTGGATTTCCAAGAAAATTTGGAAAAGACTCTGAAAATGATTTGTCTGTTTGGACACAAAGAATAGATATTCCTACATTTTCACCTAAGATAATTGAAATTGGGAATGGACTTTGTGCTGAAGATTATTTTTACAGAATTAATACTGAACATAGCTTTTTAGGCTCTTTTTTTAGAAACAATCCAAATGTAATTGAAGATTTTGGTTTTCTTTATGAAAATGGGTTACCAACATTATTCAAAAAATTAAAACGTAGTGGTTTGTTATTAGGGTTTTCTATTTCCAAAAATGCTATGGAAACTTTAGCCTACTCAATTGTCGATATTAAATGGAGAAATCCATGGGTAAGAAGATTTTACAATATTGAAGCGATGAAAGTGCATCAAGATAAATTCAAGGAAAATTTACCTAAGTTTATGAGTGATGTAAAAGAAAAACTGGTAAATCAATCTGAACTCAAAGAAAATGATATTATTAGTGAATTTACTCGTTTAACACCAAAATTACTTTATGACTTAGACAACTCTTCTGCATCTGAGATGATAACATTCTTGCACTCATCATCATTCTTTCAGGATGGATTAATACGAAAAATATATGCCAAATTAATAACTCGTTTCTTTAATAGCCGTTGGTCAATAATCCAAACCAATACAGATAATCAATTTATTACATCCGATAATCCAGGTATTTTTCTAAATAAGTTACAAGTTCACTCCTTTACAACTATTGAACAAATTGAAGAGCTTAAATTTGATAGATTTTTCTTTCCGCTTTCAGGATTACATGGATTATTGATACACCTTTCTGTTCCTGATAAAATTTCTACATTATTTGAAAAAAAGATAGATATAATATACTCACCTCAGTCAGTTGCAGAATATAATATTTGCCACTGTGTACATGTCAATAAAATCCTAATTGCATCAAATAAACAGGCTTTAAAAGAGGCATGGAAAAAAGGAAAAGATAGTTGGATAAATAAATAACCATTAGTAGGTTAAGAGTATTTATTTATTACAGATTTACCACGGAGTACACGGAGTATAATCTATGAAAATCTGTGGAATCCGTGCCTCTGTGGTTTCAAAAAACATCGGTGTCACTTACGCTTCAAAATTAACGCACTAATCAACGAAACAACCAAACCTACGGGCAGAATTTCCATGTAAGTCAAGAAAATTACACCAAATGGATTACTGTACATCTTTTTATAACCTTCCATTTCGGCAGTTTTTGAGGCAATTTCGGCCTGACTCGCTCCGTCTGCTTTGATTTTTTCTAAACCATATTCTGAAAACTTCTCCAGAAAATCAGGAATAAATACATAATAGTCAATCAGCCAAGCCAATACATAAATCGAAGAGGCAATCAGGGCAATATAAAGTCCGATTTTGAACGCATTCCCAAAGCTAATTTTGCCGCCACCGTCTTTATCTCTGAAGTTTTTTACACCGACAAAAACAAGCGAAAAAGCTAAAATCATGGCCGCATAGCCAAGCAGCATATTGCCTTCAAAACTTTTGGAAGCGTAGCAATAGGCAATCGAACATACGGTAAAAGTAGCAATCAAAACGCCCGAAATGAGGCCATAAGTAAGTACAATTCTTTTCATATTTTTGTTTTGTTTAGGACACAAAACAGGGTATTTGGCTGCATATATGGCTCATACTTTTGAGTGATTTTAACAAAAAGCACCCATCTTCACCCAAAAGTATGAGGTAATTAAGGAATCAGACTCAACCTTTTGGCTTTTTCGACGGCCTGCGTGCGACGTTTGACATCTAATTTCTCAAACAGATTCGATGTGTGCGTTTTGATAGTATTGAGCGAAACAAACAGACGTTCGGCAATTTCTTGGTTGCTTAATCCTTCGGCCATGAGTTGTAGCACTTCGAGTTCTCGTTTGCTCAGACCAAGGTCGGTCATGGCAGTTTCGTTAAAGCTAAAATCATTAACCATTATGGCCTTTTCTATGACTTTTGTCTCGATTTTGGGTTTGTTTAGCTTCAATGCCAACCATATTCCTAAAGCCGTAAATAGCAATGCAATAATACCTGCGTAAATCTCAAAAGCATGATTGATGATGATGAATCGAAGCTCAATCCATTTCAATAAGAAAAGTAATAAAGCCAGCGAAATACCATACAGAATTGTATCACGGTATTTATTTAGAAATCTCAAAAGCATGATTCGTTTTTTTAGAAATAACGCCCAATTTTAGGGTGGTCAACAATCATTCGCTTTAATTTCTGATTATCTATACTTCCTTGAATGCTATACACTACTTTGCCGTTTGGCTCAACCAAAAGCGTGTAGGGCAAAGCTCCATTCCATTTCGGGTCAATGGCTTCGATGAGTTTGTAAATATCTTCATCTTTAAAAATATAGTTTTTTACGCCCGAATGTTTCTCTTTCAAAAACTTTAAGGCTTTATCTTTTTTCTCCAATTTATCGGCTGAAACCGATACAAATTCAAAATCTCTTGCTCCGTACATTCGGTGAATATCTAAAAAGTCTGGGTATTCCATCACACACGGGCCGCACCACGTTGCCCAAACATTTATTAGGCGAAGTTTATCCGAATCTTCATTTTTAACCAGTTTTTTAATGCCATCAGTGTCCAGCTCTTCGAGCGTAACGGGGCGTGATGTCCAATTCTTTTCGTTTTTCTCATTATATTCGGTCTTCCAAGCCCATTTTACGGAGCAACCAAAGGTTTTAGTTGTGGATGTTGTTACTTCTTTTCCTGCCAAAACCTCATCAATGGCTTTGCGTAGGTCTTCGGCGTTTGCTCCTTTACTTGGTTTTTCTACGGCATCAAGTCGGCCATTATATCTTAAAATCCGTTGATTATCAAACACATACGCATGAGGTGTAGCCACTGGGCCATATTTTATCGAAACAGCCTCGGTATCGCCATCATACAAATACGGGAAGTTAAATTGCTTTTCTTTGGCTCTGATTTTCATATTATCAAAATCATCGTTGAGGTCGGTGTAACCCAGTTCTTCCAACAATAATCCATTGGGACTATTAGGCGAAATAGCCACAACTGCTACCCCTTTGGCTTTATAATCAGTCACGATATTCTTGATGCGGTCTTCATACGCTTGGGCAGTTGGGCAGTGCGTACACGTAAAAACAATAACCAAAACCTTCGCAGCCGCAAAATCTTTCAATGAATAAAACTTACCGTCGTAGTTTGGTAGTCGAAAATCGGGTGCTTTTGAACCGATTGCCAAGGTGGGAGTTTCGTGATGCGGAACCGCCTGTGGGTGAGCTACAAATTTGGTTTGCCCTACTGATGACAAGGCAAGTAAAAAGAGGAAAAAGGAAGAAAGGGATTTCATTATTATAAGCTTGAATAGATAAATTTGAGCATTTTTTTACAATCAAAATTATGTAAAAAATTTATTAAATAACTACACTTTTTTAACAAATGATAGTAATCATTTCGAGAATTAAACTAAATTTGTTATTTATTATTCAACTCTATAATCGTACACATAATGAACTCAAATTTTTCTCGTCGTGATTTCGTAAAGGCTTCGGCAGCCGCAGTTGGCGGTATTTCGATGGCATCTTTACCAATCGAAACTTTCGCAAATTCTTCGGTTGACGATACACTCAAAATTGCACTAATTGGTTGCGGTGGCCGTGGTACAGGTGCAGCCATGCAAGCACTTTCGGTTAAACAAAATGTAAAGCTCGTAGCAATGGCCGATGCTTTCCGTGATAGACTTGATTCAAGCTATCAAAACTTAACGAAAGGCAAAGTTAAAGACCGTGTAGATGTACCAGAAGACCGCAAATTTGTAGGTTTTGATGGCTACAAACAGGCAATCGCATTGGCTGATGTGGTACTTCTCACAACGCCTCCAGGTTTCCGCCCGATTCATTTTGAAGAAGCTGTTCGTCAAGGAAAGCACGTTTTCATGGAAAAGCCCGTGGCAACTGACGCCCCAGGTATTCGTAAGGTCTTGGCAGCAGCCGAAGAATCGAAAAAGAAAAACTTGAAAGTAGTTGTAGGTTTACAACGCCATTATCAAAAATCATATTTGGAGACTTACAAAAAAGTAATTGACGAAGGTGCAATCGGCGATATTGTAGCAGCTCGTTGTTACTGGAATAATGATGGTGTTTGGGTGAAAGAGCGTCAAGCTAACCAAACCGAAATGGAATATCAAATGCGTAACTGGTATTATTTTGTATGGCTCTGCGGCGACCACATCAATGAGCAACACATTCATAATATCGACGTAATTAACTGGTTTAAGGGAGGTTACCCGACAGAAGCTCTCGGAATGGGTGGACGTCAGGTAAGAACCGACAAGAAATACGGCGAAATCTATGACCACCACTATGTTGAGTTTAAGTATGCCGATGGCATGATTTTATCGAGTTCATGCCGCCACCAACCTGGTACGGTTTCGGATGTTTCGGAGCATTTGATTGGAACAAAAGGCAAAGCTACCGAAGGCAAAATTTTTGACCTAAAAGGAAATAATATTTGGCGACACAAAGGCGAAGGTGACGGCGACCCTTACCAAGTAGAGCACGATGTGTTGTTTGATTGTATCGTAAACAATAAGCCAATCAATGATGCAGAAAGAGGTGCAAAAAGTACAATGACTGCCATTATGGGTCGTATGGCTACTTATTCGGGCAAAAGAGTGAAGTGGGAAGAGGCTCTAAATTCTGACATTAATCTTATGCCAGATGCTTATACGTGGGATACACTTCCTAAAACATTACCTGATAAAGACGGTTATTACCAAATTCCAATGCCAGGTAAAACGAGGGCAGTTTAATTTTTGATGTTTAATGGTGAATGTTTGATGTTGAATTGAAGAAAATAATCAATCATCAAACATTCACCATTTATCATTACTTAACCAATTCCCCGCTCAAACGCATGATTTGTAGCTCTGAAATTTTGATATTATAACGAGCATTTGTAAGGCGATTCAAGGAAGTATTCAAACTGCGTTGTGCTTCGTTCAATTCTAAGATGGTTGAGCCACCCAACTTAAATTTCTCCAACGAAATCTTCAAGTTTTCTTCAGCTACTTCGTTGTTTTCCTCTTCGAGTTTCAATAATTCTTTATCAGTTTGATACTGATTATAGGCACGCATCAAATCTGACTCAATCTGAATCCAGAGGTCTTCTTCTTGCTTACGCAAAATATCTGTATTGATTTTTGAAGTCTGAATCTGACGACGAGTGATTTCTCCATTAAAGATATTCCATGTTGCCCCTAAACCTACGTTCAGACCCACGTTTTGGTTATACAGAAATAAGCCAGCATTCGTCTTACTCAATGAATAACCAAACGAAGAGTTAAGCGTAACTCTCGGAAGTTTTGCAGCCGCCACTTCTCGTTGAGTAATCAAACTAATATCAGTTGATTTACGTAAAGCTTGTAAACCTTTGTTGGCCGCACGTGCTTGACTTTTGAGTTGCTCAGTTGTTGGGTCAAACATAATTCCTACCACTTCTTGCACATCGAAATCTTGGTCGGCAGGTCTTACCAAAAGATTATTGAGCGTTACTTTTGCATTTTTTAATGAATTTTTGGCCTGAACCAACTGTGTATTTTGCGTATTCAACTCCGTTTTTGATTGTAAATAATCAAGTTTCGAGCCTTTACCAAATTCCCAACGTTGTTGTGTAATCGTGAGGCGTTCTTCGTAATATTTTATGATTGTCTGCAAAAAAGCTACCGTTTGTTTCTGACGCATCACTTCATAATATGCCTGCATCACATTCACAACGGTATTTTCCATCATTTGGCGAGTCTGCAACTGACTTAATTGTCCTTGACCTTTTAGGCGGTCAAGTGTTGCGTACATTCGTTTTCCATCATAGAGTGTCCATGCCATTGCAGCGTTTACAGTAGGAGCAAGACTTCTACCAAAACGATTGATTTCACTGCCATTTGAAAGTTTTTGGTTTACTTCATTGAAAGCAGTACCAACATTGGTATTCAAATCAACTCTCGGAAGCATTCCAGCATTTCCTTTAAAAACCTGCAATTCTGATGCTTCTTGTTGCATTTGAGCCACTTTTATATCGTAGCTTTTTTCGAGAGCAGTTCCAACGGCATTTTCGAGTGTTAATATTTCTTGGGCTTGTAAAACAGCAGGCAATAAAAATATAAACAGAAAGTATTTTTTCATGATTAAGAGTTTCAATCTATAGGTAAGGGCGTATCGCATACG
>JACCDW011325599.1_pt1 | contig 15688 bp, 13 predicted proteins | sample 7449781 | NCBI WGS metagenome assembly JACCDW01 (sample SAMN15323449, study PRJNA562643) | freshwater metagenome | isolation source: river surface water | place: USA:Blue River Watershed | collected 2017-08-18
GCTTCTACTAATCCGGGATGCATGGGTTCTGGCAGCTGGTCTCGATCAGTCCAGCACCAGTCTTTGCTTTCTTTGTTGATTCGTGGTTCAAACTCATGCGGCACACGACCAATGAATGTGGCATATTGACCGTTGTTGGATAAAGGTTCTAACTTTAACGGACCTACATACCCACCTTCTTCTGCAAGCTCTCTACGCACGGTTTGTTCCAGTGTCTCGCCGGGCTCACGGCCACCTCCCCAGGTTGACCACACACCAGGATCGCTCACTGTGTCTGATCGTTGTTGCAAGCACCAACGTCCTGTGTCCTCAGCTACAATGATGCAGCCAGCGGCACGTGGTTCAGTGAATTCTGTTGCTCTCATACATTGCCTCTAACACGGTCAAAAAAGCTAGGCTCTGGACGGCCTTTGACTTGACCATGACGTTGATGTTGACCTGCATAGTTATAATAGCGACCCACAATATCAAAGCCATATGTAAAAAATATTGCTGCTGGTGGGCGAGTCATTCTAACTATACCCACACGTTGCTTACCAGCAGGTGCTGGCTCAAGTTGTCGAGTATTGGGTTTTACAGTTTGTAACCAAGCATCGGGTCGGAGTTTGACCAACCACGCATAAGGAAGGTCTGTGGCATAAGAGCCATATTTGTTGTTTAGATAGTAAGCAGCAGGATAAAACCACAGACTACGGCGTCCTGTATTTTGTCCCAGTGCATCAAAGTCAAAGTCGGGATCATCGACATCGGGAGTCTTTTTAAAGGTTTGTCTATCACTGAATCCCAGTTTGTCTTGATCTGTGAAGCGTACAAAGTAATCACCGGGGCCATTGGCTTGAATATCGGCAATGATTTGATCACGTACCGATGCAACTTTGGCCTCAATGACAAACTCTAGTGCTCTCATTCGGCGTACCTTGGTCTAGTTGAAATCTCTTGGCCTTCGTGTTGCTGCAAGAATTCTCTGCTGCGGCCCAGGATCCACTCACGTGCTTTTTGATTGGCTTCGCCTTGAGTTTCTGCTCGAACTCTGAACACAACTTCGTCACCAGCTAGCACATCCCACTCTCCAGTGAATGTTTGTTGACGAGGCTGCTCTCCTGCTACATCAATTATGCCGCCTTGTTGTGCATCTCGTGGGTCGTTGACTACTGTGTAACTAGGACCACCTGGCAAAGAGTTTTGTGTTGGACGAGTTCTTACGCCATACAGTTCAGGTGCTTCGCCACGAAGTCCTAACGCTCTACGTGCTTCTTCGCCAGCTGCCATGCGGTCAGTGTTGCTGAGTTCTCGAACGCTGCTGTTGTCGCTGAGTCTGTAGATCTCCCATGGACCGGGTCCACGTGGTGTTAAGTCACCGCGGTCGTCGCTGGGTTCTTGAAACTGGTTAGACTGGCGCTCTCTGCCAATTTCTTCGTAGTTGAAACCCGATGCACTGTCCCGGCCAATGCTTGACAAATAATTTCTAAAGGCAATATTAGCAGCGGTAGATCCTTGTATGCCGTCAGACTGGAATGTGCCCACAGTCTGACCTGAGTCTGTGTAGACTCTATAGGTATAGCGACCGCTTTGCTGCTGCGGTTCTGCTGGCTCAATCTCACGAGCAACCAATTCAAGGTTGTTGCCTGAGTGTCTAGCGTTGTAATCTTGAATCCAAGATTGAGCATCAGCTTCAGTTTCAAATTTTCTAGGTCCAGCGTTGCCTATGGTTGCAAAGCGGTCGAGAGCCGGAACCCACACGCCCCAATTACCAGAGGTTGCACTGCCTGTATCTTGCACAGCAGGTTCGATCTCACGAACTTCGATGTCTGCTCGCATGTTGGGACGTGTGGCACGTTGTTGTTCTATCCATTGTTCAGCAGCTTCTCGACTTGGGAATCTCATCAATGGCGGTGTTTCGTTTCTTGAGTATGAGCCAGGCTGATTAGCGAAGCGGTTGTTTGCATTGATCCATATACCCCAGTTGCCTTGATTGTCCGCAGCAGGTTCAGCGGCTTTTGCCTCAGGTGCCTCGTATGGTCGAACTGGAGTTGCTATAAGAGTATTTTTAGAACTTGCCCAGTCTGGATAGTTGCCAGGCAATATTGCGCTGGCAATAGCTTCTTCCGCATTGTTAGCCACAACTTCAATGCTAGCAAAGTAGCCAGGACGACTAACATTCCACCACATTGGTCCAGAAGTTTTGCCCTTGGCAACATTGCGAGCCAACTGCTTTTGACGCACTTGACGTATCAGTGCTGCCTTGTCCAGTTCTCCAGATGAGTAGTTAGCAAACAATTGAACTACATCAACACCTTCTTTAGGTTGAACGCCTTCTAATAATTTGTACAGTTTCTTCAAGTATTCTTTACGGTATGCTTCAGGATCAATAGCAGCACTCAAGGCCACAGTAAAGCGCAACAATGTATTTTCAATTTTGTCAAAGTTGGCATCCAACCAGTCACCACCTGGGCTACGGAATTCAATGTAGCCCTCTTTGGTATTGATACTGGTATACTTGTCTGTGCGTCCTGAGTGAATGGCCTTGGTAGCAAGGTCTTCCATGTGTCCACGCATCTTGTCCATCAAGGCTGGAGCCAAATCAGGATTCTTTTTCAGTGCATCGCGAATCTTGCCGGTGGCAGCTTTGGCATAGTGATTGCTGCTGCGACCAAACAAATCTAATACATATTCATCGCCCATGAGCAGGGCTAGTTTAACATAGTCTAGCTTGTCCAGCGAATAGTCTGGCACACTGATATTGATGTGCAAGCCCGTAGAGTCATTGGTATAACAACCGCGACTGCCTGCCCAGGCCTTGACTTTGTTAAGATCGTCGATGAGTTCATCTATGGGCATGGGAGGACTGACAAATTCCAAACCTGCATCGCCAGGCTCGTCGCCTTCCAAGCTGCCATCAGGTTCCACTACATATTTTCCAGCCTGTCTGGTTGCACCGTGATATTGCCTGCTGGCATTCACAGGCTTGCCGACAGCAGATTCAAACTCGTTGGCTATTTCGTCAATATCGGCTTCACCTTCGACACCTTCGTTGGCATCATACCAGTAAGGCCACTGAATATCATATTCACTTTCCACATCACTCATGTAAGGAGTAGTTTCTCTCAAGAACTCAGCTTCGTCGTAGTCTTCGTGTTTTTCTTCGGCAAATGCTTCAAAAGCATCACTGTAGTGGGAACCTTGACGTTCCCATTCTTCCAGCACATACTGTTCTTCTAGTTCGTTGATTCTAGCACTGACCAGTTGTTGAAACTCTTCAGAATCTGTGGGCAGGTTAGGATTGGCAGTGATAACTTCATCACGAGCTTGGTCCAAGGCTTCATCACGATCAAACAAGTCATTGTTGGCAACAAAGTCACGGAAGAAATCCACACCTTCGTCGTCCCAGGCATCTGCGGTCTGATCCATCTTCCATTCTTGGTAGGCTTCACCTAGAGCCTCTATGAGTCTGCGAATGTCACCACGGCCGTTGTAGTCACCGTCATTGAAGAACTCTTCAATGTCATCAAAGCTTCTAGCTCTGCGATCTGGGCCGTCGTCTCGCTCCCATTCTGGTTCTAGATCCATGGTGCCCGCATCAGGCACAATCATTTCAAATTCCATACCAGCTTTTGCACCTGTTTGTGCTGCTAACTGACGCAGATTGGCAGTGCTCATACGCACTTCGCTGATGTATTCATCTTCCAGCAAGGCAAACTCTTGGCGCAGGCTTTCCACAATATCTTCATCTACGTTGTAGGCGGGATCTGTTTTGATCTTTTTACCAGGACGCTGCACAGGATCTCGTGGATCAATATCAGTGACATCCAGTCCAGTGGCTTCTAGGTCTTTGATAAATTTGTGTTCAGTGTCTTCGTCACCAAAGCTTATGATGGCGCTGGGAGCACCTTGGCCGAAATCATGTTTGCCAAGGCCTTTCATGTTGCTGATATGCTGGCCCAGTTTGTACCAATCATATACGTCACTTACGTCCACTCGCAGCGTGCCTGCAGGCATGGTAGGCTTGCTTTCAGGTCCGCGAGGTGCGTTTAGATCTTGGTTCTGACCTTCACGCAAGTTCACAGTTTTCATCAACAGTGCTGGCTTGCCTTGACTGTCAGTCTTCAATGCCATCTTGTTGGCATTTTTGCCTGTGGCACCAGGGCGAACATCGGGACTCAGTGCCATCACAAAGCGTGGATCATTCTTTTGTTTTTCTGTGGGAATATAGCCTGAGCTTTCTTGTACACCTTCACGCTGATATTGATTGCCAGTCCATGGCTGTTGTGGTTGTTGTGCTTGTTGTCTGCGTTGCTGTATTTGCCACACACGACTTTGATTCTGTGCTCCAGGATCTCCTTGCTGAGCACGTAGGTAGTTTTTGAACTCTTGATTGAGCTCTTCTTCAGCGCCAGCACGAGTGACGTTGTGCTTGAGTCTATACAAAGTACGAGCAATGTTGAGTACCTGTACTGGATTCAGTTGTCCTTGTTGCTGAACCTGCTGTTGTTGGTCCTGTGGCAAATAGTCTTGTGCCTGTGCTGGAGTCATGGCCACAGCAGCAGCCAGAGCAGCCGCAGCACCTGCTCGGCTCATAACGCCTTCGTCAATTTCTTGACGCATAAACAACTCTGGATGAGCATCAGCGTAGTCGCGCATGACTATGCCAGCTATGGCATGAGCTTCATTTTCGTATTCGCTGCCAGTATCTCCTGCATCGTCAGGCAAGCTTTCGCGTTGATGTTGAGAACAGTGAGCCAATTCGTGAGCCGTGGTACGAAGTATGTCTAGCAAATGACGGTTGCCTAGACTCACATGTAGTTCATGCAGTTCGGGCTTGTACATACCAAAGCTCTTGTTTTCTTGACTCCACTCAGGATCACGATGCATTTCTATTCGTGGCAGGCGTTTTATACCTAATCTGCTGGCAGTGTCTTTGATGAAGTCATGCACAATGTTTTCATGATCTCGACCGTCTTCGCTGAGAAATCCTTGTGTGTCAGGGCTCACGCCATCCCAGGTGCTTTTTGCACCATCGTCGCCTACAGTGCTGCCTTGGGCCATGCCAGTGTTGTCTTCGCGCATGCTTTCACCACCACCATCGCCGCCACCTTCGCCTTCACCGCCAAACCCAAATCCTGGATACCAGTAACCACCAAAACCGTAACGCACTTTTTTCTTCTTTTTCTTGCGCTCTTGCAAACTGAGTTCAGCATCGCGGGCAGCGTTGCGGGTATCAATCAGTTTCTTGATATAGCCTTGATTGCGCAGAACTTTGAACGCGAGATTGTCAGAACCGTACTCGCCTTGTTGTTCAAGTCCTGTCTGTCTCATTGTTTTGATCTTTTTGTGCAAATCTGCGATGCGTTGGTAATCGTTAGATTTTACAGCATCGTCAATGCGTGCCGCAAGATCTTCGGCTTTGCTGCGAACACTGACATCATCTATTTCGGGCTTGCGGCGCTTGGGCACACTTACCCAGTTGTTGCTCATTAAACTGTAGATACCCTGACTGTGGTGTTCTTGACTGGGATCTTGCACATAGAGTTCAACATCAAAACCACCAATTTGGATATTGTGCATGTCGTTGTACTGATACTTCTTGGCATCAAACAACTCGCGGAATACTTCGCTGCGGTCAGCTTCGGGAAGATCTACCACAAGATGTAGATCGATATCACTAGAGGGTGTGTAGTTGTAAGCGGCATTAGAACCTGATACAGTGATGTCTTTGACATCAAGATCGGCAACGCCTAGAAATTCCTGGAAATCGGCTGCTATTTCTAGTAGCTTGGCTTTTACTTCGGGACGCAGATGCTCAGATTCGTTCCACAACCGGGGATTCAACCGGTCATGGAACTTGATTGCATCGCTGAGGCGGTAATTGTCTAACTCTGTGATATTCATAACAGAGTATTTACCGCAATCTGATTTAGGCTGCTTTCTTGCTTGAAGCCAAAACTTCTGTTTCTACTGCGGGTGCAGGCTCTGCTGCCAAGGCATGCGGTGTTCCTGGTGCAGGTGCTGCTGTAGGATCTACTGCTTGTGGCAGACTCTTGGGCAGTTGTCCAGCCTGTGCCATAACATGCAGATCCTGATACAGTTTTTCGTGTGTGGCAAAATCAAAGGTATAGGTGCCTACGTGACGCAGTAACACACGTTTATCAACAAACACTTGACCTCCCAGATCACGCCAGTTTTCGCAGAATGTCCAGTCTTCTGAGTAGTAACGGCCTTCACGCACAGCAGTGTCAAAGTAGGTTTTCATGTGCACATTGAGTGCGGGGTCCAGGCCAATGTCATTGGTAAATGGTTTTACCGCAGGGTGTGCATTGAGCTTTTCAAACACATGTCGCTTCATCAGCAAGAAACCTGTGCCAGTCTTGGTAACTTCAATTAGGCCACTGGGATCATCTTCTGGGGCGCCAGGAATGCCGTTGACACACCACTTCACAGGCAAGCTCTTCATTGGGTACAGGCCGCCTACAACATCTTTGTCGTGATTTAACAGAGCCAGCAGGTGCCAAGGTTCCCAACCAATGTCGGCGTCGATAAACATCAAGTGTGTTGAGCCTTCGGTGTTCAAAAACTTAGCAGTTAACGTATTACGTGCACGACTGATCAGGCTTTCGTTGGTCATGGTTTCCACAGTCCAGTCAATACCCAATTGACGGCATGTATTACCCCATTTTATGAAACTCATAAAAGTCTGCTCAGTGAGCTGTCCGCCGTAGCATGGCATACAGATGTGCACTCGAGTAGTACGTAGATAGTCAAGGTTGACTTGAATTTGTTGTTGCTGTGATTCAGCCATTGGGTTCTCCAGTAAAATTGTAGGAATATTTAATGCTGACCAGCACCAGCGGCGTTATTTTACAACACCTGCTGCCACAGCAGCCTGATATAATTTGGGAAGGGCTTGGCGCCAATCCAGGGACCTACGTTGATCCAATCTTTGCAACCACGAAATCCACTGATCGGTGCCTGAAGCACCATTGAGACTGTTCACGATCCATTGATTCACTGAACTTTTGGTGCTGTCAAATTCCTGGTGCAATTGCTGTTTTAATCGTTCGCTGGCAGAATCAATAGACAATGGGCCCACTACCAGCTGATAGGTGTTGGCAAATTCGGTACAGCTTGGGCCATGGCTGGCAAGCTCCAGCCACCAGTCTTCGGTCTGCTGGGCAATATGTATGTTGTGTATGCCCAGAGCGGTGGTCATGATCAACGAATTAAAATTCAATTGCATGATTTTTTTGATGTTTTCAGTCACAGTGGGCCAAGACAAAGGATAACGTATGTACTCAAACTGACTGCCCACTCCGTCAATGCTGAAATACACTGTGACTGATCGGGCTTTTTGCAACAAAGAGATTAACTCTGCACTGGGCATGCAACTGCCATTCATGTTGAAGCCCACCGTGGTGCTTTCAAGCTTGCCAATTTGATCCAATTTGGTTAAAATTTTCACAGGATCTTGACTCAATACCGGCTCGCCGCCGTTGAAGTAGACTCTATAAATGGAATCAAAATTGATGTTGTCGATAATATCGTTTGCTCGAGCTGTGGCTGCACTACGACTTATAGGAAACAGTACTTCAGAAAACTTTTGATCTTCAGCCAACCAAGCACTGCTGTGATAGTTGCTGCAAATTATACACTTGGCGTTGCAAATAGGTTCAACATTCCAGTCCAGATTCAACAGCCCCGACCTTTGGGTTCCTGGTTGTTTGTAAAACTCCAGTGAGCTGGTTCTCAAACTGCGCCCAGTGTGTAGTTCTTGTTGCCAGCATACTGCGCATTCTTTGCTGGCAATGCCTGCTAGATTTTCCTGCCGTAGACGTAGAAGAAACGGATTGGTATCAAAATTGACTTGATCGTTTGAACAAGGCTGTCCTTGTGCTGCACAACAAGGAGCGACCACAGCGGTTTCAGCATCACGTCGTTCCACGTACATGCTTTTGAATATCACTGGGCAGTAGACGCTGTTATTTTTTTCTTCCAGCACAGTGAGCTCGCTGGCTAAAACCTTGTGGGTTGGAACAGTTGATTGAACGCTTGTATTTGGCGCTCCACTTTTCATCTATGTAATCTTCGTCTATGGGTTGATTTTCTCTGCGCTGATATCCAGCAGTCATGCCTGCGCCTTGTTGACCAGCACCAGTGCGTTGTTCTTCACCAACCACAGCACGATTTTTTACATAATTGGGAGCCACTGCCAACAGGCCATTTTTGGCCATCAATTTCGCAATCTTTTCTGTGGGCTTGGCACCGGGACGCAGATCTGCTTGTACAATTTTGAATAGCAGCTTGCCGCCCCGGGCGCCCATGAATTCGCCCAGGAGCCTACTGTAATTGGGATAACTGGGAGTGAGATCCACAACAGGATTGGGATCTTCACTAAGTGGACTGAGGTCTTCTTCGTAGGTAGCAGCCCATCCTTGATTTTCTTCCACCGCGCCAGTGGGTCTTGGCTTGTAGTTGGGATTTTTGATTATGTAAGGAGGTTCATTGCTAGGCCAAGCTTTGATAATGTTGCGCTCTATGTAGTAAACAATTTCTGGCGCAGTTGGGAACATTTCTTCCAAATCGTCTAGCGTAATGATATACGGTTCAGACATGTATTTGATCAACACTTTTAACTGTAAATCATACCAGCCATAATTTACACTGCGCTGAGCCAGTCGTTTTGCTACTGCTTTTAACTTGGGTATATCGTAGAATGTTTCTGGATTGAAACTGGGATCATCATCTCCGCTACCGTCACTGGGTGCAAATTCTTTGATGTGAATTACCGCAGCGGGTGTAGTTTTCTTTTTGTTACTGTCAGGCAGTGTGTGAGTGTGTTGCTTGGGTTGCTGTTGAGTGGGCAGTTTAGGAACAACTGGTACAACTGGTTGAACAGGAAAAGCTTCTTCCAAGCCCACAATAGCAGTGTCCAGCATCTTTCTAACAGTCGCAGCCAACTTGGGATTACTTTGTGTGCGGGGATACAAACTCATTACCAGAGCAGTCTTTCTACGCTCATCTAACTTGGGCCAAGCAGCACGAATTTCCGACGCAGATGTAATACCTGGACCAAATTCTACTGTGGGCAAGTATGCCATGTAGGCATGCCGAGCAAAGGGTTCCATGTCTTTGCCAGTGTAAGGCTGTAGATAACTGGGGCTACCATCACGCTTGATGCCGCCAGGTTGTGGCGGACTAGCACGATCCTTTTCGCTGCGAACAAAGATCAAAGTATCTTGCAACGGATTGTATCGTGTGGTAATTTCTTCAGCTTTGAATGGACTCTTAACCTGTACAAAGCGATTGGCAGGAACACCTGCCAGCTTGGCCAGTTTTTCTTTTACAAGGAAAGGAAAAGGACGAGTGGATGTGTCTGCTGTGGCAGCAACATAAACATCAGCATCAGGAAAGGCTTCTACCGCACTTTTGTACAGTGCGTAGTGTCCTGCGTGAAATGGGTGAAAGCCCCCGGGCATGATAACGATAGTAGCCATACCCTGTATTTAGTTAGAGTTTTTCTAATAACCAGAGCTCAATAGGAGTGGTAAATTTCAAAACAACTTCGCCGTTGCAGCCCATGACACCATAGAATCGATGGCTACTCAGTGGCCGGGTACCGTTGAAATCATGAGTGTAAATGTGATCACAAAATACTAGCAATGGCAGGTCTATATCGTCCACACGTAGGTCTGACACAGTCAAACAGGCATCTTCGGCAATGCCACCTTGCTGATTTATTTTTGTGTGTTCGGCCCGCTTGTGCTTCATCACAATACGAAGTTCATGTTCTGCATCTTGATCATCTACGGTGCAAACAAAATTCTGAGGCGAATCAACGTGTTCACAGTTTAGAACACAGGTTTGATCTAGCCAGACTTCTGCTCCAAGTTCGGCAGCAGTGTTTGTGGAAGTTATAAATCCCGAAATGTTTGCCATCAATAAGCAATAGTAACAGAGTTAATAGTGCCACCTGAAAAGCCTTCTACTCGGACTCGCATCCAAGTAAAGTTTCCAGTGATTGTGGCCGGGTGATAGTCAGTCAATGGAATAGTAGAGCCGTCGCCGTAGACGTAGGTTTCAAACCACACTGCATTGTCGGCATCGCTGTCCAGTGTTGCTTCCAATCGCATGATGCCTTCAAATGCAGACACGCTGAACGTGATGGTTTGTAGTCCACCACGGCCGCGATAATAGTTGGCCGCTTTGACAGCATTTGATGACCAGTCTTGGCTGCTTCCGTCATAGTTGCCGGAAGGCACACCGTAGTCAGTGCTGCCAAGAATGATTTCTGTGGTCATTGTTTGAGTTCAACTTCCACAACAACGCCAGCACCCACAAGCTCTTCGCTTACAGCCGTGATAGCTTGTACAACATCAGCACTGGCAATGGTGCCAGGGCCTGCTGGCTCTTCGTCTTTCATCAGCTTGGAAAGCTTGATAGTAATGATTTCTTCGTGTATTTTTGCCATAGTGTATTATTTAGCCTGAATAGTCAAGGTTTTACGAACTATGCCCGGGCAAACTATCTGCAACATCACAAGATCTGACAGGTCATTGTGGTCTACAAAATAGTGACTCATTGTATAAAAAGTGTTGCCAGCTTTTAGCTTTTTTTCTAGTTCGTCTGTGATTCTAAAACAGTCTTTGCGATTGACCAAAAACTTGCTTAGAGTTTTCATATTTGTTTCAGTCAAATACCGTTCTTTTAAAAAAGTTCGATATTGATATTTTGGGTCAGCCAACAACACCGTATCTCGTGGACGATTGATCACAGCCTGTGTTGGGTAGCAGTTTGACACAAAGTCCAAATCTGCCAGCATTTCTAGATCTTCAACGCTATTGGTGTAGATATACGCATAATTGTGAGTGAGCACAATTTTGTGTTCGTTAAGACTGGCAACCACGTCAAGGAAGGCATGCAAATTATCTCGCTGCTGATCGTCTACCTTGGTTTGTCTCCAACTGTAACCGCCATTGCTGTTGCGCCACTGTATAGATCTGTCAAGATTTGCATGATCCCAACCACGTAGTAGCTGGGCATGCATCAATCTAAATGACATAGCATGTGTATACTTGTCATAGAACAGGCGATCTTTGAGAGTGGGTTTAAAGATTAACGTTGCCATTTTCGACACGAATAAAACCGTCAGCATCTACTGTGGGCACAGTATTAGCTGTTACAGAAAATTCAACACTGTTGTCAACCCAGTCAGCTCGTACAGCACAGTCGCTGAGACGATCGAACAGGATTTTCTTACTCAGCGGAACTTTGATCATCTCGTCAATTTTACGTGCCAAGGGACGAGCACCCATCTTGGGATCGTAGCCTTTTTCGGCCAGCATGTCAATCACTGATTCAGTGAGATCCAACTTTATGTTCTTGCTTTCCAAGCTGGTCTTGAGCTGATCCACAAACTTCAGCACAACTTTTTTGATCGAAAGCTTGTCCAGCTTGTTGAACTTGCAGATTTGATCAATACGGTTACGCAGTTCTGGTTTGAAGAACTCTTTGAGAGCCTTGTCTTCGTTGCCGGTTTTTTCCTGTGATCCAAAGCCAATGGCATTGCTTTCGTTGTCACGTGCACCCAGGTTACTTGTCATGATAATCAAGGTGTTCTTGCAGTCTACCTTTTTGCCGTTGGCGCCAGTGACATGGCCTTCGTCCAGCATTTGCAGCAGGATGTTGGTAACATCAGGGTGTGCCTTTTCAATCTCGTCAAACAAGATGATAGCATAAGGATTCTTGCTGAGATCGCTGATCAGTTTGCCGCCGCCTACATTGCCATCTTCAAAGCCCACGTAGCCCGGGGGCGCACCAATCAGCGAACTAACAGTATGCTTTTCTTGGAACTCACTCATGTCGTAGCGTAGCAAGGGCATGTCCAAGTTGTCACTCAGCAAACGGGCCAGCTCAGTTTTACCTGTACCTGTTGGACCCAGGAACAAGAAGCTGGACATGGGCTTTTTCTCATTGCCAATGCCAGCAAAGCTGATGTACACACGCTCCAGTACAGCGTCCACAGCCTGATCTTGTCCATAGAGTTTTTGCTTGATGTTGCTTTCCAATTCCATGATCTTGGCACTGCGCTCGTTTTGCAAGCGGTCAGTGGGCACACCTGTTACTCGACTCAACTGATGTTCAATCATGTCCTGGGTAATGGTTACCAGGCCTGCGTCTTTCACACGCTCACGAGCACAGGCAGCATCGATTAGATCGATTGATTTGTCAGGATTTTTCTTGTCGTGGATGTAACGATTTGCCAGGTCGACTGCCGCGGTAATGGCCTCAGTTTCAATGAGTACATTATGAAATTGTTCAAGCCTAGGGCTGAGGCCAATGAGGATCTGCTCCGTGGTTGCAGCATCCGGTTCATCAATAGCCAGGCGATAGAAACGCCGCATGAGAGCGCGATCTTTTTCAAAGCTTTCATAAAACTCTTCCCAGGTAGTCGAGGCAATGACCTTGAGATTGCCTTTGGTAATTGCAGGCTTCAACATATTGGCAAAGTCAAGACTGCTGTTAGAACTGGCACCTGCACCTTTCATAGTATGTGCTTCGTCCACAAACAAGATGCAGTTCTTTTTGCTTTCCAGGGCAGCAATTACAGCCTTGAATTTTTCTTCAAACTCGCCGCGATATTTTGATCCTGCTAGCAGGCTGCCAATTTCCAGCGACCATACTTCGTGTCCTTTGAGGAACTCAGGCACACGACCTGCTTGAATTTCCTGTGCCAAACCGTCGATGATAGCAGTCTTGCCCACGCCAGGATCACCCACCATGAGCACGTTGGCCTTGAATCGACGAGCCAACACAGCAATCATGTCTTCGAGTTCTTGACTGCGACCGATCAAGGGTTCCAGTTTGTTGCCAGCGGCTTGTGCAGAAATATTGGTACAGTACTCGTTGAGAATATCGTTGGCCTGATCAGCACTGAGCTTGGCTTCGCTCTGCTGATAGTGCTTGTGCCAGAATTCCACAAACTCAGCTTTCTTGATGCCGTATTTGAGTAAGAAATAGTGTGCATGGCTATTGGTTTCGGCCATGATCGAAAGATACAGATCAATGGTTGTGAGCTGGCGACGACCAGTAAACATAACCTGCACATTGGCTCGGTTGAAAATGCGCTCTAGAGTCTGTGTCTTGCGCGGTTGGTAATCAGTCTTGTCACTGACCAGGCTGGGCTGGCTCATCAAGTAGGCCAACAGCTCGTGATCCAGAGTTTCAACGTCTGTGCCAAATTTGTCTAAGACCTTGCGAAATGGTTGATGCCGAATTAGACTCAACAGCAAGTGTTCGGTCAGCACATACTCATGTGAATGGTCTTTGGCCAGTTTTACAGCCGCATCCACTACTTGTTCAATTTCGGGGTTGTTTTGCATGAGGTTCCTTTTTACAACGCAAAGTTGTTGTTATTATAGCGCAAGTTCACAGGAACTAGCGATGTTTTTGGATGGCTTCAACCAATTCGCTGCTGATGTTGTCCGGAATCTGGGCCAGGAGTCTGACCATCATGTCGCCCTTTCGGCCCTGTTGATCCCGAAGTCCTTGTCCACGCAGTCGTAATTGAGTGCCCGGTTGACAACGTGCCGGCACACGCACAGTCAATTGTTCACCGTAGATGTTCTGTACCACAATGTCGCCGCCCAGTATGAGATCCCAGACCAGCACGCGATGATCTCGCGTGAGATTCAAAGCTTGCCGGTGCCAAACAGAATCTGGATGTATCCTAAAACTAATTACCAAATCTTGGCCACCTGGTCCTATGCCCGGATATTGAACATTGTCGCCGTCGTTGAGTCCCAAGGGGATGTCAATTTCCACTGTTTGACTGCCTTGCGCACTGTTTACCGCAATGGTCTTGCGCCCACCTTGTGCAACATCTTGTAGGCGAATCCAAAGACTCATGCGCAGGTGATTGCGTCTTGGATGTTGTCCAAAGCCTGCGCCGCCAAACATCTGCCCAAAAATATCATTGATATTGACGTGCACCCCGTCGCCAAAGCCACCAAATCCGCCAAACTGCGGACGCGGATTATCGTATTCGGCACGTTTTTGCTCGTCGCCTAGCACAGCATAGGCAGCCTGTACTTCTTGAAATCTAGCTTTGTCGCCGCCTTTGTCGGGATGATGTTGACTGGCTAGACGGCGATAGGCCTTTTTGATTTCGTCCTGGCTGGCACCGCGAGATACTCCCAATGTTGCATAGTGGTCTGTCATTGTTCTTCTAGCATTTTTTTGACTTCCAAGCACTTGTCACATTTGCCGCAGTTCTTGTAGAAGAAGCAACTGCTGACCAAGGGCTTGATGTCATCGGGAATTTGATTCCACTGTTCACGTTTGCTCATGTGTTCAAAAGGACGATGAAACTTTACATTGGGATGCAGCAAAGCCCAGGCTTCGTACATGTTGGGTGGCCTCGAAGGACCGTCTACGTCGCCGCTGTGCCGTCCTGCCCAGACTTCTGTGATCTTGGTATCCTTGGCACACCATAGATTGGCTACGCTGATAAAGGTTCGGATTTGGTGCACAAAGTGATAGGGTTCGGGCTCGATGGGAATGTGTATTTGTGCGTAGTTTATTTTGAACCCCAGTTTCTCTGCAATTTTTTCAGCAGATTCTTTCCTAAATGTAGGCATGCCGTAGGGATAGGTAGGTTCGATAGTGACCACGGTGTCCATGGGATCTGCTTCGCAAAGCAGTAGGGTGCTTTCTACACCGCCGCTGAAAAGAATAAGTCTGCTCATAATATTATTTACAAGCAGACCAGTTCAGCAGTTATTTTTGTCTAAGCCACCAATCGATCATCCAACCAGCTGCAACAGCAAAGACAATCGCAGTGACAATTTCTACTGTCATTTCTTTTCAGGAACCTTGGTGCCTTCAAGCTTTTTGTGCACCTTGACTTCTTTGCAGTTTTGCTTGACGTTGCCTTTGGCATCCTTGACAGGTTTGCCGTCTTTCATGACGTCGACACAGACCTTGCGAGTCTCTGGTTCTTTCTTTTCTTCGGCATGGGCCAGAGAAGTACCCAGAGCCAATGCTACTGCTAAAAATAATGATTTCATATGATCGCCTTTCTAATTAAAATGTTGGGAATGGTTCAGTGGGCGCAGTAAAGTTTGCGGTATAACGTGCAACGCCTTTGGTGATGCGAACGTCGCTGAGGTAGCCGTTGAAGTCATTGGTCAGTGTGGTGTATTGAATACCCAGTGCCAATGGCAATGAGCTGCTCAACGACGTAGAGTTAGTCGCAGATGCAACTTCTGTGCCATTCACAAACAAACGGTTTGTTGTACCGGCACGTGTGACTGCAATATGATTCCAAGTTCCGGTTGTGATCCTAGTGGTAGACGGATCTTGCAGCAACACTGTGGAAGCACCTACAAGGAACGTAATGGACGTACCAGTAGAGCGCCAGTAGAGCTGCCAGCTGTTGGCGTTGCCAGAGGCCCATCGGTCAAGCAACAGTCTGTTTGTGGACAAGGCAGAAAAGTTAGCCCATAGTTCAATGGTAAAATCACCAGTGCCAAAGTCAAGAGTGGTAGCACTTGCTGCCACCATATAGTCATCTGTACCATCAAATGCTATGGATGAGTTGCCAAAGTTTTTCACAGCAGTAGTCAGTGCTGTGTTGTTAACTGTTGCAAAAACAGAATCTTGTGCGCTGTCATAGATAGCTGCATTGATTGTATTCAAC
>JACCDW011006568.1_pt1 | contig 15686 bp, 12 predicted proteins | sample 7449781 | NCBI WGS metagenome assembly JACCDW01 (sample SAMN15323449, study PRJNA562643) | freshwater metagenome | isolation source: river surface water | place: USA:Blue River Watershed | collected 2017-08-18
ATTTCCGCTAATTATAATTCGAATTCCTTATTGGGAAATAGCGATTGGATGGTAGTGGAGGCCGATGAATATGATCGTTCTTTTTTACGTCTAGCCCCTTATGCAGCGATTATTACTGCGGCCGACCCAGATCATTTAGATATTTATAAAGGAGGAATTCAAGATTTTGAGGATACCTTCTGTGCCTTCAGCGAGGTGGTAAAGAAAGAAGGCTTCTTGTTGTACAAAAAAGGGATTCGTATAGAAAACAGATTACAGCATCCACATTTGCAGAGTTATAGTATTGAAGATATGGAGGCTGATTGGACGGCTCGTAATATTCGCATTATCGACGGATATTATCATTTTGAGGTATGGCATCAGTCGACTACCTATGGTGAATTTCAATTGTTAATTCATGGTCGTTATAATATTGAAAACGCCTTGGCAAGTATTGCCCTTTGCCAGTTGATGGACATGGATATGGAAATGGTAAGGAAAGGTATTGCTAGCTTCCGAGGGGTGAAACGTCGCTTTGAATATGTGGAGAAAGGAAAAAGTATTACCTATATCGACGACTATGCACATCATCCTAATGAGATTGCGCCTTTCTTGACTTCGGTACGGGAAATGTATCCAGGAAAGCGCATTACAGCGATCTTTCAACCGCATTTGTATAGCAGAACCCGTGATTTTTTAGCTGGCTTTAGCGAATCCTTAAGTAGTTGTGATGAATTGATTTTATTACCGATTTATCCTGCACGTGAATTGCCTATTCCAGGTATTGTATCGGAATTGATATTAGAAAATTGTGAGGCTCCGAAAAAATCGGTAATCCCTATGGATGGGGTGTTAGCTTATTTGGACCATAAAGAGATCGAAGTACTATGCACCATTGGCGCTGGCGATATTGATTTATTAATTGAACCACTTGCCAAGTGGGCAAAGCAAAGGAATGCATCATGAAGAATATTGATTGGAAGAAAATAGGGTATTGGGTCTTGTGGATAGTGTTAACAGCGGTGCTGTTGCTAGGGATTATTTGGGGCGTTTTTGTCCGTCAAAATAAAAAGGTTCCAGTTATAAATATTACGATCGACACCGATGTGAATAAACAGTTTGTAACGAAGAAAGATGTGCATGCGATGTTCAAAAGAGAAGGCTATGATACGCTATTCAATAAACCCCTCAGCGCAATACAGCTAAATATCCTAGAACGTGCTCTGGAAGCCAATTTCTGGGTGCAAGATGCAGAGGTTTTTGTAGACAGAAATGGGGTAGTGGATATTAAGATTGTACAACGTTGTCCACTAATGAGGATAATTCACAAAAACGATGTAGGGTTTTATGTGGATCAAAACGGAAGAACGATGCCTTATTGCCCTACTTTTACACCACGCGTTCTTATTGTTAGTGGAGAAGTGACAGAAAGCATTTTCAATCCTCGAGATACAACACAACACTTTGGACAAGATTTGGTTCACCTTGCCAAATTAATTCAGAGTAGCGTGTTTTGGCAAAGCCAGATTACGATGATGGATGTGAAGAGTCCGCAAATGATTCACCTTTTTCCTTTGCTGGGCGATGCGTTTATAGAATTCGGAGGGCCAGAAAATGCCGAAGAGAAATTGAATAAACTACAAACGTTCTACCAAAGTCATCTACCACAAGCATATAGAAAGATTTCCCTTCAATTCGATCGGCAAGTCGTCGCTACCAAAAAATAAACACACAAACAGCTATTCATGAGTTCACCTAAACACAAAATTTTACCTGGCGATATTATTGCAGGTTTGGATATCGGTACCACTAAAATTGTAGCGATTGTCGCAAAGGTGAATGAACATCACAAGATTGAGGTCTTGGGCATGGGTAGAGTAGCCTCTTCAGGCGTTGATAAAAACGATGGAGTGGTGAATGTGGTTCAAACAGTAGATGCGATTAAGCAAGCTGTTAAATTAGCAGAAGAAAATGCCGGCGTTAATATTCGTACCGTTTTTGTAGGTATCGCAGGTCAACATATCAAAAGCTCAAAACATACTGGAATTATCATCCGTGATCAAATTGACGAGCCTATTAATACAGGCGATATTCAACGTTTGATTGATGATATGTTCAAATTACAAGTGGATCCAGGTGAGCAAATCATTAACGTATTACCGCAAGATTTTATAGTTGATACGTCTCGTAGTATCGTTGATCCTCGTGGTATGATAGGAACGCGCCTAACAGGTAACTTCCATATCATCACAGCACGTTTAAATGCTGTAAAAGTAATTTACCGTTGTGTATTGGATGCAGGTTTAGAGATTGCAGGTTCTACTTTGGAACCTTTAGCCTCTTCAGCTTCTGTATTAACTGCCGAAGAAATCGAAGCCGGTGTGGTATTGGTCGATATCGGAGGTGGTACTACCGATATCGCGATTTTCAAGGATAATGTAATCCATCATACTGGTGTGATTGGTTACGGCGGGAATATCGTTACGATGGATATCAAGCAAGACTGTTCTGTAATGCAAAATATTGCAGAAAAGTTGAAGGTTGAATACGGTTGCGCAATGCCAAATGAAATGGATCAGAACCAAGTCATTACCATTAAAGGAATGCGTTGGAACCCGGCTCAAGAAATTTCTTTGTATCAGTTGTCAAAAATCATCCATGCACGAATGGAAGATATCGTGAACGCTGTTAAGTCGCATATCACGAATGCAGGCTTCGATCAAAGAAAGTTAATCGCAGGTATCGTATTAACAGGTGGTGGTTCGCAATTGAAGCACCTTACGAAGTTATTTGATGTAAATACAGGCATTGCTACCCGCATTGGTTTGCCAGTGGCTTATGTAGCAAATACAGATAAAGATTTATTTAGCAATGCTTCGCATTCAACGGTAATTGGTTTAGTGAAATGGGGTTATGAGAACGGTAGCCTTAAGCCATTAAACAATTCATATAAAAATGTTGAAGTAGTTGCAGAACCAATCGCTGAAGCGCAAGTCGCACCAGTGAATGAAGTTCAAGTAGATGCAGTGAATGGGGTAATGGATGTCCCACAGCAAGAACCCGTTTTGGAATCAGAACCTATTGTTGCAGGAGATAAAACAAGAGATATTGTTAAAGAAAAGAGTCGCTTCTCCTTGACAGCAATTTTGAAAATGACCAAAGACCTTTTCGAAGGCGATGAAGATCCGAACATCGATAAATAATCAGATCAAACAGACGCACCTTTAACCATACAGCAACCATAAACAGACAAAACACATGAACCAAAATCAACCAAATCTCAATCGAATGTTAGAATTCAACATGCCGAAAAACAAAAGCGCTCGCATCAAGGTAATTGGTGTGGGTGGTGGTGGTACCAATGCGGTGAATCACATGTTCCGCTTAGGTATTAAGGATGTTGATTTAGTAGTAGCGAATACCGATCGCCAATCTTTGGATATGAGCCCGGTATTGAACAAAATTCAGTTAGGTGAAAAATTAACGGAAGGATTAGGTGCAGGAACAAATCCTGAACGTGGTCGTGAAGCGGCGCTTGAATCAATCGACGCTATCCGTGAATATTTACAAGGAAGTACTAAGATGTTGTTCGTAACTGCCGGAATGGGTGGTGGAACAGGTACGGGTGCTGCACCCGTTATCGCACGTGTAGCGCGTGAATTAGGACTTTTGACAGTAGGTATTGTTACCACTCCTTTTGATTATGAAGGATTGCGTACACAAAAGCAAGCTGATAGCGGTATTGAAGAATTGAAAAAGTATGCAGATGCTACAATCGTTGTTTCAAATGAAACATTACGTGCGGAGTATGGCGATATGGATATTGATAATGCTTATGGCAAAGCCGATGATATTTTGGCGACTGCTGCAAAGAGCATTGCAGAATGTATTACTACTGTTGGTACACAAAACGTCGACTTTGAAGATGTGCGTGTAGCATTAACGAACAGTGGTGTTGCCTTAATTGGTAACGGAGCGGCAAGTGGAGTAGGTCGTGCGTTAGCAGCTACTGAACGTGCCTTAGAATCACGCTTATTGAATGATAAAGAAATTCAAGGCGCTAAATTCATCTTGATCAACGTTACTTACGGTACTAAGAAGATTACCTTGGATGAATTGACAGAAATCGCAACGTATGTACGTCGTGCTGCGGGTGATAATGTTCAAATTAAGCAAGGTCGCGTTTTTGATGAAACATTAGAAGATAATATCAGCGTAACTATTATTGCTGCGGGTTTTAATCGTGCGGAGGAAGTAAATGCTGCGGCTCCTGCGCAAGTTGCGGAAGTGGTGAGTCCAGTTTCTCAAGCAGCCCTAGAGTTGGATATCAACCCTGCTCCTTTTAATATTGTTGAATCGGTTCCTGCTGCTGAATTCGAAGCGGTGTCTGCATCTGTTGCGGCGCAAGTAGAAGAGTCGCCTGTTGCCGAAGCTGAAATGCCAATTGTGCTTGATTTGTTTCAAGCGGTACAAGCACCAGCAGTAGCGTCAGAGGTTCCGATGGAAGTTGAAATGGAATTCGAATTAGAGCAAGCTCCTGTTGCTGAAGTTGAAATGGCTTTCGAGCAAGTGGTTATTAACGAAGCCGAAGTGCCTGCTGCTGAAGTAGAAGCTAATGAAATTCAGTTTAGCGTTGCCCCAATGAGCGATCCTTTACACCAAGCATCTCCAAGAAGTCAAATGAATGATATCTTGGCTAGTACAGTTGCTGCAGTAGAGCATAAGTCGAGCGAATTGGCGGACGATCGCAAGAATAAATTGAAGCAATTAAACTATAACTACGAAAATTCTGCGTTTAGTGCTAAAAATCCAAATGAGGATTTCATGGCACATAGCTCTGCAGAAAAAACTTATAATGAGTTTAGCGTAATCCGTAATGCTGATAATCAGTCGGAAATTCGCAGAAACTCCTACCTCCACGATAAGTTGGATTAGAAAAGAGACGTTCTTGTTTGTCTGTTTTTAAAGGTGACAGTGCCGGTAAGTTTATTCTTACCGGCATTTGTTTTTTAGTAAAACCCTCAAATAATCAAGTATTTATAAACTTTCACTGCAGGACTAATATATTTTATGCATTTTTTTTGTTTTTCAAAGAAAATGTTTACTTTTGCAATCCTGAATTCTAGTTAAATCAAAGAAAAATGAAACAAAATATCCATCCTTCAAGTTTCCGTTTTGTGGTATTTAAGGATATGTCAAACGATTACGCATTCTTAACTCGTAGTTGCGTGAACACAAAAGAAACCATTAAGTGGGAAGATGGCAACGAATATCCATTAGTAAAATTAGAGATTTCGCATACGAGCCATCCTTACTATACTGGTAAGATGAAATTCATCGACACAGCTGGTCGTATCGACAAGTTCAAAAAGAAATACGAAAAGAAAGCAAAGTAATCTGCTTCAATTCATTCGAAAGCCTTTCCTTCTGGAAAGGCTTTTTTGTTTTAGCGAAGTAAAGCACAAAATGGTGTGCATAAATCAAGGATGATTTTTATCGTGAATTGTTGATTTTTCTTGCATTATTCCACTTTTAGCATTACGTTTGTTCCCTTATTATCAAGCAGTCCTGGTATGAGAAAAAGTGTGCTTTTGGCAGTCCTATTTAGCTTTGTCGCTTTTATTGCGCAAGCAGGGACAAACTCTGTTGAAATGGCCGATACCTTTCGCGCCGATGGAAAAATCCGTGTAGTCATTGCTGTAATTTTAATTATCCTCATTGGCTTATTCGTTTTTCTATTTAATCTCGACAAAAAAGTAAATAAGTTGCACAAGGATGCAAACCAAAATATTCATTAAACTAAATCATAATTTAACCCTAAACCATTAACATGGCTACAAAGAAGACCACAGCTGCACACGAGTACAGCTTTTTCAACAGTGTAGAACGCTCTTTTGATAAAGCGGCTAAGTTCACGAAGTTTGACAAAGGTTTGTTGGAACAAATCAAGGCTTGTAACAGCGTATACCAAATGCGTTTCCCGGTGAATATCCGCGGACAAGTACAAGTAATTGAAGCTTACCGTGTTCAACACTCTCATCACAAATTGCCATGTAAAGGTGGTATCCGTTACAGCACTGCTGTTAACCAAGATGAGGTAATGGCATTAGCGGCTTTGATGACTTACAAATGTGCTACCGTAAACGTTCCGTTTGGTGGTGGTAAAGGTGGTATCAAAATCAATCCTAAAGATTATACAGTTGAAGAATTGGAGCGTATCACTCGTCGTTATGCTGCTGAGTTGGTGAAAAAGAATTTCATCGGCCCTGGTATCGACGTGCCTGCACCTGATTACGGTTCTGGCGAACGTGAAATGGGTTGGATCTTGGATACGTACCAAGCAATGCGTCCTGGTGAAATCGATTCAGCAGGTTGTATCACTGGTAAGCCAATTGCACAAGGTGGTGTACGCGGACGTAAGGAAGCTACTGGTCTTGGTGTATTCTATGGTATCCGTGAAATGTTGAGCAATGTAGAAGATATGAAGAAATTGGGCATGACTACTGGCGTTGAAGGAAAGCGCGTAGCTGTTCAAGGTTTGGGTAACGTAGGTTACCATGCTGCTCACTACTTCCACGCTAACGGCGCTATCGTTGTTGGTTTGTCAGAAATGGAAGGTTCTATCTTCAACCCGAAAGGATTGGATGTTGAAGCTGTTATGGCTTGCCGTCGCGAAACAGGTTCTATCTTGAATTATAAGCACGCTACAAAAACTACGAAGAAAGCTTCTGACGTTTTGGAATGTGATTGCGATATCTTAATCCCTGCTGCGCTTGAAAACGTTATTGATGGTAGCAATGCTGCTAAAGTAAAAGCTAAAATCATTGGTGAAGCTGCAAACGGTCCTTTGACTCCAGAAGCAGACGAAATCTTGTTGAAGAAAGGCGCTGTAGTTGTTCCTGATATGTACTTGAACGCTGGTGGTGTTACCGTTTCTTACTTCGAATGGTTGAAAAACTTAAGCCACGTACGTTTCGGACGTATGGAAAAGCGTTTCCAAGAAGGTGCACATGCTAACATGTTGAATACCGTTGAATCATTGACTGGTAAAAAAGTGAGCGCTGCAGAACGTAAGTTAATCGCTCATGGTCCTGATGAAGTTGATTTAGTATATTCTGGTTTGGAAGATTCAATGATCGTTTCTTACAATGAGATTCGTGATATGCGTTTGTCTAACAAGAAAATTACTGATTTGCGTACAGCAGCTTTTGCTAATGCAATCAATAAAATTGGTGATAGCTACTTGCAATTGGGTATCTTCCCTTAATCGAGTATTGCGATTCAAAATACAAAAGGCCTTCTTTCGAGAAGGCCTTTTTTTATGTTATTGTTTGATAAAGGATTGCGACCAGATGCTTCCATTGCGTTGCTGTAATTGCATCACATAGAAACCTGCGCTTAAGTTACGGAGATCGATTTTACTATTAGCATCTGCACTTTCAACTGAAGCACCGTTCATTACATCTTTTTGCACTTCCCGTCCAAGTGCGTCTATAATACGATAAGCACTTGCTTTGGATGCGTCGCCACGAATCCATAGAACGTCATCCGCTGGATTACGGATGATAAAATTCGTTTGCGTATAAGCGGTATTTGCTGCGTTGAATTCTTCTACGCTAAAGCGCGCTAGTAACTGGGCTCTCGGATCTCCTTCTAGCAATAATACTTTTTTGTAGTATGGCACTGTGATAATCTCGCCATTAGATTTTGGAAAAATTTGAATGATACTATCCGCTTCATGATTCCAGTCGCTACGGATTTTAAAGGAAAGGGGAAGCGGGTAATAGTCTATCGTGTCATTATGCGTTTGTTGCCAGGTTTTGATATGAATGGTATAATCAAAATCTTGCCAGAAGTAGATTTGATAATCGGGTAGGGTGGCTTGCATTTGCCAGATATCTAAGTAGTGGTCGATATTTAAATTACAATGCTGCTTTAGATGCTTTTTAAGCGACGATGTTCTGCTGAAGCTGTAAGTAGTTGTTGAGTCGTATAAATAGCTTCTGAGTGCTTTAAAAAACGCCGAATCACCTATTTGATAACGGAGTTGGTATAAAACAAATGCACCTTTGTTGTAACTATAATCACTGCTGAATATTCTGGAAACAAGCGTAGTGTCTTCACAATGCACACTGCCATCCTTTATTTTACGCAAGCGATCTGTTGTTAGAAAGCGCCAGTCGATAGCCCTTTGCGGATTCCACACCATTTCGTCGGCAATTACGGAGCAATAGGTAGCAAAACTTTCATTGAGCCAGATATCTTGCCAAGAGCCACAGGTTACCAAATCTCCAAACCATTGATGCGCAAGCTCGTGTGCCAACAGACCTTGTCCAAAGTTTTTAACGAAGCTTTGTGTTTGATGTTCCATCCCTCCATTCCAAGTGAATTGTGCATGCCCGTATTTTTCTTTTTTGAAAGGATAAGGACCGAATAGCTCTTCAAACTTTTGTAGGACAGGTATCAGTTGCGCTGTTTTGGCTGGAGCTATTGTGTCGAAGCCGGGATAAACTAAATTTTGAATTAAGAGGGAGTCTTGATTTTTGATGGAATACTCTTTGTATTCAATATAAGGGGCACAAGCCACGGCCATCAAATACGTTGCGGTAGGGTAGCGTGTTTGCCAATGTTCTGTGATAGTATGGTTCGGGTGAAATGTACGTTCTTTTAACAGTCCATTTGATGCGGTGCGGAGGGTGTCGGCGCACGTAAGGTAATAATCGATGCTATCGATTTTGTCTTGCAGTCCTTGTTTGCAGGGCATCCAATCTTTGGCGCCATAGGGCTCCGACAGGGTAAATAATACGCGATGTCCGTCTATGGTGTCGATGGTAAAGGAGGCTTGGTCGGGTGCATGATGAGGCGGACCATGGTAGAAGATTTGCAAGGAGTCGGTCGCGAGCGGAGCCAGGGGCGACAGGAAGTTGATGCGGAGGAGATTAGATTGCGGACCTTGATAAAGCGCCGCTTGTCCGTGATAGAGGATGGAGTCGATCTGTAAGGAGTCGCTCATATCTAAACGAAATTCAGCAATGGCGGAGTCGCGAACGGTGAATTTAAAAAGTATAGCACCCTCTATATAAAAGCGATCAGGATTGAGATGGAGCTGAAGCCGTTCGTAGCTTAGGTCGTAATCGTTTTTAACTTGCGTGCCAATTCCATTTTTCGTTTGAGCTAAAGCGTTTAACCCAAATAAAAGAATGACTAGAAAGAATAGAATTCGGCGGCGCATTGTACGAATATACGCTTTCGGAGGAGGGATTACAAATTTTGACCGAACTTGAGAACGTCAGGTAAACTTTGGAACGTAGTGAGGTTTTTCGGTGCTCCTTTCGCTGCATGATGCGCTTGCATACCCGCAATTTTGAAGTTAATCTTCGGATTGTTCTTCGCGGTCGTCTGCAATAAGTTTACACTGTTCTTGATATACAAAGTACTGGTCAAAACAGTGAACACATAATCAGGCTGGTAAACATCAATGACCGGTTGTAAATCGGCATTCGGTAAATTAGCACCTAAATAAATCGTATGATGGTTTTGCGTCTTCAAATTGTAGGTGAAGAACAATAAAGAAAGCTCGTGTAATTCGTGCGCAGGCAAGAATAATAAAATCTTTTTCGATCCTGGGCCCCATTGTAAATTCTGGCCATCGATGGCAACGATAATCTTTTGGCGAACTAGGTTAGCAACGAAATGCTCTTGCGCAGGATTTATATGTCCGGTAACCCATAACAAGCCTATCTTTTCCAAGAATGGGTAAATAACTTGCAGCATGGTATCCTTGAAGCCATTACGCAGAATGGAAGTGTTGATGGTCTTTTCAAAAGCGATTTCGTCGAAGGAAATCATACTTTTGGTTAGCTGGTCCACTAGTATTTCAAAACTAGGGTCCGCTTGTTCGATTTGGTTGACAATTTTGTTGATTTCTTCGTTGCCTAATTCAGCAATTTTAGAAATCTTGTAGCCCTGACGATTGAGCAAGGCGATGTTCATCAGAAAACGCAGATCTTGATCAGAATAAGTACGAATCTTGGTTTCAGTACGTTTCGGCTTTAAGATGCCGTAGCGTTGCTCCCACATCCGTATCGTATGAGGCTTAATCCCGCTCAATTGGGACAACTCACTGATTGCATAATTAACTACTCCGGATATATTCGACATACCTTTAAAACACAGCAACGCGAAATTAGTTCATAAATAATAACAAAAAATTAAAAAATTTAGACTTGCAGTATTGGATTTCTTGTTTAACTTTGCATAGTAAATAGTTAAACAAAACAATCATGTCACATTTAGCCATTCAAAATGATATCATTCGCCTCAGCGGCACAATGCGTCCTTTCGCTTACTCTTTGACAAAAGATATGGATGACGCTAAAGACCTCGTACAGGAAACGATCTTCAAGGCTTTGAAGTACAAAGATAAGTTTGCTGAAGGAACCAATATTAAAGCATGGTTGTACACTATTATGCGCAATATTTTTATTAACGATTACCGTAGAAAGGTTAAACAAAATACGGTGACTGATAATACAGAAACAAAATTTATTTTAAACAGCACCACTAAAACTGAACATAACCTTGGCGTAAATAACCTGGTGATGAAGGATATTGATTTGGCGATGCGTGATTTGAAGTCGGAAGTGAAAGTTCCTTTTATGATGCATTTCGAAGGGTTCAAATACCAAGAGATTGCAGAAGAGTTGGATTTGCCATTAGGAACCGTGAAGAGCAGAATTTTCATCGCTCGTAAGGAGTTGCAAGAATCGTTAAAGGCTTATGCAGTATAGTTAGTAGTTTTGGATTAAGAAAAAAGCCCTTCGAAAGAAGGGCTTTTTTTATTTAGAGAAATTCAGGATGTAATTTTTGGTAGATGGCTCTAAACCAGACGGTGAACTGTTCTGGGGCACTTTGCATGCGCATTTTTAATTCTTCACTGCTCACATATTCTATTGCTGCCACTTCTTCTTCATTTAAAGCCAGAGGACCGTCATAATTTCCTAAAACAACATGGTCTAATTCGTGCTCCGTTAGTTCATTGTCCAATTCAGCTTTGTAAATAAAACTATACTGAACACTGAGATCTTCGCATTGAATCCCCAGTTCTTCTTGTAAACGACGCTTCGAAGCGCTTAGAATATCTTCTCCCGGAGCGGGATGACTGCAACAAGTATTTGTCCATAAGCCTCCGCTATGGTATTTCGATAATGCGCGTTGTTGTAATAAGATTTCCCCTTCTTTGTTTCGTAAAATGACTGAAAAGGCCCTGTGCAAAACCGCTTCGCGATGCGCCTGCATTTTCTCCATCGTGCCGATGGCCTCATCTTGTTCATTAACTAAAATAACAGACGTCATTAAATACGTTTCAATTGAATGGTTAAATAGGATTCTAACAAGATAAAGAATTTACGGATATCAGGAATACGGATTCGTTCTTGCTGAATGGTTTCTGCAGGAACTTTTTTAATTTTTTCAAACAACTTATAATAGTAATTATAGGCAGTATAAACTCCGAAACGGCTGCTTAAAGGCAGATTACGGATACCTTCCAATCCATGCTGGAAATCTTTATCAATATCAAGAATGATTGCTTCTTTGTCTGACTCGCTTAAATTGTCGAAGTCGACGTTCGGGAAGTAGGTTCTTTTTAAATCGACATAATCCTCTTTCAGATCTCTTAAGAAGTTGATTTTCTGGAATGCCGAACCCAAGGCTCTTGCCGGAGCAATTAATGAATTGCAATAGTCGTTATTTCCATCACAAAAAACGGCTAAACACATAAGTCCAACCACTTCTGCTGAACCATAAATATAGCTCTGGTATTCTTCTTGCGTATGATAAGCTTTCTTATCCAAATCCATTTCCATGCTTTTGAAGAAGGATTCAATCAAATCATGTTGGATTTTATATTGGTGCACTACACTTTGGAAGGAATGTAGAATAGGGTTGGTAGAGAATTTTTTCTCGATTGCTTCATAGGTCTCTTTTTTGAAAGCAGCTAATGTTGCGGCTTGGTCAATATGGTGGAAGCTGTCGACGATTTCATCTGCTACGCGAACGAATCCATAGATGCCATAAATAGGGGCATGCAATTTCGGATGTAGCAAACGAATAGCACTGCTAAACGAGGTTGAGTAGCGCTTCGTGAGCGATTCGCTATTTTCAAATGCTACTTGTTCGTAGAGTTTAACTTTGTTTTCCATATCCTAATGATTGGTTCTTTTTAGTTTTTGATGGATATAATTTGCAGCTACTTCACCACTTACGAGAGCAGGAGGGACACCAGGACCTGGTACTGTCAACTGCCCACAGTAAGCAAGATTCCTCACTTTTTTGCTTACTAATCGTGGTTTTAAAATCGCTGTTTGATTTAAGGTATTGGCAAGTCCATAGGCATTCCCTTTGAAGGAATTATAGTCTTGCTTGAAGTCTTTCACAGAAAAACTTCTTTGATACACAATATGCGGACGGATGTCCATTCCATAATGCTTTTCAAGTCGTGTGCACAGCATGTCAAAATACTGTTGACGAACCTCTTCTGTATCGTTATCTAAACCAGGTGCTGTAGGAATGAGAAAGAATAAATTTTCACAACCTGCTGGCGCCACTGACGCATCCGTTTTACTAGGTGCACACAGATAGAATAATGGATCAGTCGGCATTTGTGGACGATCATAGATTTCTTCAGAATGTCTTTCGAAATCAGCGTCGAAGAAAAGGGTATGATGCGGCACCGTATCAGGCATTTTTGCATTCAAGCCCACATAATAAATTAATGCGGAAGGTGCCATTGTACGCTTCTGCCAATAATTCTCATCGTATTGTTGTAATGCCTTCGGTAATAAATTTTCTGTATGGTGATAATCTGCGCCCGAGAGATAGAAATCGCCTTCCCAATTGCCTTTGCTTGTTTTTATTCCATTGATTTGATCTCCGTTACAAGAGATGGAAATAACCTCTTCTCCGTAATGAAACTGCGCTCCTTGTTCCTTTGCCACGGCTTCCATTGCTTTCGCAATTAAGTGCATGCCTCCCATCGGATACCAGGTACCACCAACGATATCAGCGTAGTTCATCAAACTATAAAGCGCTGGAATATCTTGTGCGCCGGCACCTAAGAAAAGTACAGGGAATTCAAGTAATTCAATGATTTTTGAATCGGAGAAGTATTTTGCGATATGCTTGCGCATCGAGGTGAATACATCCGACTCTAATAATCCTTTTAACAAGCCTAAATGAAGATATTCCGCGAAAGAAAGGTTCGGTTTGTACACTAATTCTTGAATCCCTAATTCATATTTCTTTTTCGCTTGGGCTAGAAACTTTTCTAATTGTTTGCCCGCTCCTTTTTCTTTTTCTTCTAAAAGCTTTGCTAAAGCTTCCATGCCGGCAGGAATATCCCATTGGGAACCATCTTGCCAAACTACTTTATAGGAAGGATCTAAACGAACCAGGTTATAATAGTCACTCACTTTTTTGCCGAAGTTGCCAAAGAAGCGTTCGAAAACATCGGGCATCCAATACCAACTTGGTCCCATATCAAATAAGAAACCTTCAGCGCTAAATGTACGTGCTCTCCCGCCGGGTTGTTCCCATTTTTCGAGTACATGTACTTCATGTCCTGCTTTTGCTAGGTAGGCTGCTGCTGATAAAGAGGAGAATCCTGCTCCGATAATTATAATGCGTGACATAATAGTGTAACACGCATTTGTTTAGTTTGTTCAATAATTTTGGCGAAAAAATTCAACAAAATTATTGGTGTTTATGTTTCTGGCTATGTTATTGCTTTAAAATTAAACAAATTTCGCCTCATTTTAGGATTTATTTTAAAATGTTGGAGGCTTTTTAAACTTTTATCTGCTAATTTTTAAACATTCCTTAATTTGAAAGGCAATTAATTGAGTTTATGAAGCATTATCCTTATCAGATTGGTACAATGGCAGAATATCAAACTGCCTATGCGGAGAGTTTGAATCACCCGGACCAGTTTTGGTCGGGCATCGCAGAAAATTTTGTTTGGCACCGCAAGTGGGATAAAGTGTTGGATTGGAATTTTAAAGAACCAGCTATTCGTTGGTTTGAGGGGGCGCAATTAAATATTACAGAAAATTGTTTGGATCGTCACGCAGCTGTAACGCCTGATCGAATAGCCTTGATTTGGGAGCCAAATCAACCGCAGGAAGCGGTTCGTAGATATACCTACGCTGAACTATTACAAGCGGTGAATCAATGTGCACGTGTGTTGTTGGCAATGGGCGTTCAAAAGGGAGATCGCGTTTGTATTTATATGGGGATGGTTCCAGAATTGGCCATTGCTACCTTAGCTTGTGCGCGTATCGGAGCGATACATTCTGTTATTTTCGGAGGCTTTTCCGCACAAAGTATTGCAGATAGAGTAGAGGATGCGCAGGCGAGTTTTGTGATTACGTGTGACGGCGCTTATCGCGGTAACAAATCTATTCCTTTAAAGGCGGTAGTAGACGAGGCTTTACAAAAAACGGCTTGCGTTAAAAAAGTATTGGTATACCAACGAACAGGAGAGGCTTGCGCAATGGATGCTTCGCGCGATCTATGGTGGCATGAGGCGATGGAAAAAGTAAGTACGGATTTTCTACCCGCGACGGTGATGGACGCGGAGGATATGCTTTTCATTTTGTACACAAGTGGATCGACCGGAAAGCCAAAAGGCGTCGTGCATACCTGTGCTGGTTATATGGTGTGGACGAATTATACTTTCGTTAATGTGTTTCAATATCGCCCAGGGCAAGTTCATTTTTGTACGGCTGATATCGGTTGGATAACAGGGCATTCGTATATTTTATATGGTCCATTAAGTGCCGGAGCAACGAGTTTGTTGTTTGAAGGGATTCCTACCTTTCCCGATGCTGGTCGCTTTTGGGATATTTGCGATAAGCATAGCGTACATATTTTATATACCGCACCCACCGCAATTCGCTCCTTGATGAGCTTTGGCGATACACCATTTGAAGGGAAGTCTTTAAACTCATTAGAAGTGTTAGGTTCGGTTGGTGAGCCCATCAATGAAGAGGCCTGGCATTGGTATCAAGATAAGGCGGGCAGGGGAACATTGCCTGTTGTAGATACTTGGTGGCAAACAGAAACGGGTGGTATTTTGATTTCTAATTTGGCAGGCGTTACGCCAGCGAAACCGTCTTTCGCCACCTTGCCTTTGCCTGGCATAGAACCAGTATTAGTGGATGAACAGGGTAATCGATTAGAAGGTCCTAACGTGAGCGGGAATTTGTGTATTGCAAAGCCGTGGCCAGGGATGTTACGAACGACTTATGGAGATCATGAGCGTTGTCGCACTAATTATTTTAGTGCCTATAAAGATTTATATTTTACGGGTGACGGCTGTTTGCGTGATGAAAAAGGATTTTATCGAATTACCGGAAGAGTGGATGATGTATTGAATGTGAGTGGGCATCGCATTGGCACAGCCGAAGTGGAGAATGCTATTAACTTACATCATGAAGTGGTAGAAAGTGCTGTGGTAGGGTATCCGCATGATATTAAAGGGCAAGGGATTTTCGCTTACGTTATTGCCTCTTCTGACACAAAAACAGATGACGTGCTTCGTCAGCATATTCTGAATGCGGTTACGAAGACGATAGGAGCGATTGCAAAACCCGATAAAATACTTTTTGTTAAAGGTCTTCCGAAAACCCGCTCTGGAAAAATCATGC
>JACCDW012101785.1_pt1 | contig 15684 bp, 9 predicted proteins | sample 7449781 | NCBI WGS metagenome assembly JACCDW01 (sample SAMN15323449, study PRJNA562643) | freshwater metagenome | isolation source: river surface water | place: USA:Blue River Watershed | collected 2017-08-18
AGATCCCGGCTAACTATCGTCCAAATTACTTCATCCGAAATGTTATCGTAACTATGGATGATTCTATTTCTTGTATTGATTATATTTTTTGCTTCAGCAATGGGGAAGTCTTGATCGGTCTTGATAATTCTATTAACTGCTTCACCAATTATTTCTAAATTTCTTTCGACCGCTTTTTTCGTTTTCAAATCATTTTGATACGCAAAGAAGTCTCGGCGTTCGCCCAAGAAATCATTGATTTCTTCAATAGATTGCTGAATATCGACTAACCAAGTTTTAATATTATTATCCATAAATTTTGACCTTGGTTTTTTCCAGTTGTTGCTTGAAAATGGGATTCTTGATGGCACGTTCTTCAATCAAATCTATTTGTCTTTTCAATAGCTCTTCAAGTTTTGATTTAAGATTGAAATAGAGATCAGTGTATGTAAACGGATCTTTCTCATTAAAATCTACCACGAGATCAATATCAGAGTCAATGTTGAAATCATCCCTAACAACAGAACCAAAGGCATACAATGACTTGACTTTGTTGATTTCACAAAGTTCTTTGATTTGGATGATTTTTGGTTCTTCTATTTGCACAATCAAATATAATCAATTAGCAGGTGCACGACAAGCTGATTGTGAAACAGGGTAAACCGGCTTGGGTTTTAAAGTGGTCAAATTCGACCACATTCCCGCACCATTAAAATATTGTTGTCAATGAAGGAATGTCTAAATCCCTTAGTGTACGGGCAAATACGTCAATGAGGTAAACTTCTTGGGATCCAAATACTTCTGCGCAACTGCCTGTATGTCTGCTGGCGTAATCTGATCCACCACCTCAAATACCTCTTGCATGGTGTTGATGCGATTGTATACCCACAAACTTTTTCCGTTGTTAAACATCAAAGATGATCCTGAATCTTGCGCCAATGCCAATTGTCCCTTGAGTTGTATTTTATAACCATTCAAGGTGCGCGCTGAAAATGGCTTCTCTCTCAATTGCTGCAACTCCTTTTCTATCAACGCCAGCGCTTTTTCCAACTGGTGAACTTCAGTGCCCAAGTAAATAGAAAATACGCCGGTGTCTGTAAAGGGCGAATAATTGGAATCTACTTGGTAAGCAATGCCATGCTTTTCCCTGATTTTTAAATTCAGGATATTGTTCATAGCAGGACCGCCCAACAAATTATTGAGCAGTATAAAGGCATGTCTTTCCTTGTCATGCAGATGCGGCGCTCGACAGGCCATGCCATAATGCGCTTGATGAATTTCTTTTTTGACCTTCAAATGCTGCTTGGCATATTTGGGATAATCTGGGCGATTGAATTGGGCCGTTTGTGTGGGAACTCCTGCAAAGTATTCTTCCAACCAATGGAACATTTTCTCAAATGCAACTGGGCCGGCGTAACTGAATACCATGTTCTGGTTAACAAAACATCTTTTGTAAAAGGAGACAACATCTTTCTGCTTAAATCCTTTGACACTTTCTTCTGTTCCCAATATGCTGCGACCGATGGGGTGGTTGGGAAATACCATATCATCCAACTCCTCAAACAACATGTCGGTAGGGGAGTCCTTGTAACCATTGATTTCGTCAATGATGACGTCCTTCTCCTTGGCCATTTCTTCGTCATCAAATACGGAGTTCAATGCCAAGTCAGCAATCAACTCAATGGCACGCTCAGTATGTTCATTCAAAAATGAAGCATGGATCCAAGTTTCTTCTTTGGCGGTGAAGGCATTGATCTCTCCGCCTACGGCATCCAATCGGGAAAGAACTTGGGTGTTGTTGCGCTTCTTGGTTCCTTTAAAAAGGCCATGCTCGATATAGTGCGCCAATCCATGCTCCAATGGAAATTCATCTCGGCTTCCGCATCCAATCATTAAGCCACAATGTCCTACGGCACGCTTCATGGGTTGATGAACAAACCGAATGCCGTTGGACAAATAAGCGGACAAAGGGTGGTCTAAATTTTCCAAAATCAATTGCACTTTACATCCAACCAAACTCCCCAAGCATCAATCCCTATGGCCGTTTCTGGCTCAGTGATTTTCTCGATTTCTTCTTTTGACTTGCCTGCATCTTCAGCCAGGTGTCTCAGGTATTCGACAGACAATTTGTATCTAAAAGCACGTCCGTAAACGATGGCCTCTTTTCCTTCACAACCTTCCAAGGGCACACCAAAAGCATGGTCTTTCATGAATACACGTGTATTCAATTGATTGTCTTGTGTGCAGATCTCCATCCAGCATCCAGCCTTTTTACAGGTTGTAACTGTTTTGGCAGATAATACAACATCGACACTGTCCATTTTTTCCATTTTCCCATGGAGGTCTACCAAATTGGTTGTTTTAGAATTCATAAATTTTTCACCAAAAAAACAGCCTTCTTGCGCAGTAACGGTGGTGATGGATAAAAGGGCGGCAACAGCCAAAAACAGGATTCTTTTCATGGTGCTAAAATAACCAATACCCCCTTTCATTTGACAATTGGTAAAAGAGGGTGCTAAGTATTTATCAGTAGTTTACTTATTTGTTTATCAGTAGTTTGGTCTCATCATAAATCGTTAAACCTTTAAATAATTGGCTATGAAATCAATCTACTTTATCGCAATGATGACTTTGTTTACATGGAATAGCATCGCTCAGCGTATTATCCCTTATGTGCCCAACGGCAATGAATTCATTCTTGACGATTCTTTTGAGGATTTGAAATGTTATGATGGATTGGTATTTCAAGATTCTCTTTTCCTCGCTACAAAGTACGTTGATGCTCCAGGTCAAGGAGCTATTAAGGTTTTTGCGAATGGTGTTTTGTCGGATGTTCCAGTGGATTGGGATGCTGCTCAAGGTGAAGTAACCGATTTACTTGTTTTCAATGATCAATTGGTCGCCATTGGCAGGAGAATAGATCCAGCACTCAATCAAAATGTGGCTTGTATAGGTATCAGGAACGGAGGGCAATGGAATTATTTTTCTTTTCCCGAGCACCCAAGATTCAACTTTGGTAAAGTGGTCAATCAACGCATATATCTCTTTGGCGGTGTCTCAAACGAAGTGGTTTATTTCGAGAATGGCGAATTTCATCTCACAGACATTGTTGGGGTTTTGGATGCGGAGTCAATGAATGATGAATTGTATTTTATCAAGAATGACTATTCAGGAATGTATCATTTGGACAACAATGGCCTTGTTCAATCGGATTCAATATTGTGTGATACTTTGAATGCCTTTAGTATCATCGAGGGGCAATTGTTTGTTTCTGCGAGATGCGAAAATTACCTTCTCCGATTGGGAGATGACGGTGTTTGGGTTGAGGATCAATTGGGAATAGATTTTCAGGGATGGAAGTCAAGATATTTGCGGAATATTTTCAAAACCAATCGGGGATTCATTGCCCAGTTTTCCAATGAGTATCACAATGCTTTTTTTTTATGGCACTTTAGTGGTACGCAATCTTATGAAATGCAAAGGAATTCCGATTTGAACACTACTGTAGTCAATGTGTTGGAATTTGAAGGTCGTGAATGGGCCATTTGTTATCGATCTTTAGAAGGAGCCAATGGGGGCTTAAGCACCATTGAGGATGGATGGAAATTTCAGAAAGTCGCCAATGAGGATTGGTCGGTCACTGCTTATTCTGGATTTACGAGTTATCCCTATTATTCTATGGATTATTTTGATGAGCCATTGAATATTGGTTTTCAATACAAAAGAAAATTATTGATTTATCATTCAGCTTTTCAGTTGTTTGGGCTCAGCAGCGGTAATTTATTGGGAGTCGGGGGCATATTTCCGCCTACACTGAACGGGGCGTTTTGTGGTCCTTTGGCTAACGCTTATGACAACGAATACATGCGCAAGTACAATCGAGTGTGGGTGGTGAAGAGAACGGATATTGATTATCATTTGGCTCATTGGTGGGAATCGAACTATGAAGTGCCTTTAGACATTTTGCAATGGCCGGGAAATGGTAATGTCGAAAATGGTGAATCGGAAATATTGGCACCATTTGATGATTACAACAACAACAATCTTTATGAACCATTGTTGGGCGAGACCCCGCACATCAAGGGAGATGTGGCATCGTTGAGTATGGCCTCTAACGGACATGGTCATGCGCTGCCTTATAACGATAATGCCTTTATGCCCAACCCCAATGAGATTGAAATGTTTATCATGCAGTATGTATTTTTAAATCATCCCTCCAAGGCCATTGCCAATACGGTTTTTACAGATTATCGAATCAATTCCAAAGAGAGTCAAATCTGGAATGACGTTTATTGCGGGTTCTATGAGGATTTTGATATCGGAACAAATACCGATGATTTTATTGGAAGTGATAGTACGCGCAATCTTATTTTCGGATACAATGGAGATGATTTTGACCAAGCTTCTTCAAGTTCTGACGGTTTTGGAGATGCACCGCCCGCATGTGGTTTTCGCTTATTGAATCGCAATATGGACGCGGCCATCTATTTCCACAATAGTACTAATCCTGTTTTAGGTGAGCCACAAAATGCGCAAAACATGTATCAAGTTTTACAAGGCAATTACATTAATGGATCAACCATCATCAATCCCCTTACCCAACAACCCACCCATTTCATGTACTCAGGGGAGATTGAAGAGCCGGAAGTTTGGAATGAAACCAATGTAGGAAATGTTCCATCGGATAGAAGAATGGTAGCTTCCACCAGCCTAGGCAATCTCATTCCCAATGTCCCAATTTGCATAACTACGGCAACCATTGCGGCGCAAGACTCAATTTCCGCTGGAAGTCCTGCCAATAACAGTGTTTTTCTGATGAAATTGTACTCAGATACCGTTCAGACTTTTTTTGATAGTTATTTACAATCTGACCATTGTGACCAGTTGGTGAGTGTAACAGAGTCGCTTCGTGATCACAACAGCGTTCAGTTATTCCCCAACCCATCCCATGATGTCGTCAATATTGTATCCAGTGATGAGGGTATTGAAAGCATGGACGTGTACAATGTGATGGGACAAATGGTCCTTCAAGTGTCCAATCAAGGCGCTACAAAGGGATACGTGAACGTTCAATATCTGGCAGAGGGCATTTACACCTTAAGGATACGGTTGTCAAACCATCAAATAAATACGATCAATTTTATGGTGGATTAATTGGACAAGCGAGGATTCATTTTTTACCATTGAACGCTTAATCGAGTTGATAGGATGAAACATTAACCTACAACTTCTTCACAAAAAACTCCGTTCTGCGGTTTTTGGCGCGACCTTCCTCGGTATCGTTAGCGGCAATGGGCATGGTCTCGCCAAAACCTTTAGCGGAAAGTCGCTTTCCATCTACACCATTTTTTGCCAAGAAATTCATGACCTCAAACGCACGCTCCATGGACAAGGCCAAGTTGGCTTGATCACTTCCTGAGGCATCCGTATGTCCGCGAATTTCAACTTCCATATTGGGGTGCTCATTTAAGAATTGTGCAAACTCTTTCAATATGATGAAACTGCTTTCCATCAATTCGGCTTTGTTGGAACCATATTGAATGTCATTGATGGCAAAGGGTTTATCTCCTTCCAGTGTTTCCGTTTTCATATCCAATTTCACCACTACTGGCGGAACGGTATCTTCCTTGTGCGCAATGACTCGCGTATTAAAAGCAATGTCATCGCCTTTGACACTCAATACAACGTCCTCTTTCGTTCCTACTTTCATGATCGTAGCATAAGTTCCATCATCCTCGTTGACTTTTACTTTTTCTACCTCACCTGAGCCGGTGTATTTTAATTCAACTTCGGCATTGCTGACGGGTTCACCTTCTTTGTTTTTCACCTCTCCTTTGACAAGCATCACCTTTTCAGGTTTTGCTTTGGGCGGCATTGTAAAGGAATAGATGTCCCATGTTCTTTCCCCTCTGAATTTCTTAGCTCCAAAGTAGCCCAACTCCCCATCACTACTCACGATTACGCCAATCTGGTCGTTTTCGTCATTGATGGGAGCCCCGATGTTTTTGATTTCGCCACAACTAAAATCATCATTGATTTTGGTGTAGAAAATGTCCATTCCACCTACACCCAAGTGCTCGTCACTTGAGAAATAGAGTGTTTTGCTGTCAGCATGAAAATAAGGGGCCTTCTCTTGTCCCTTGGTATTGATGGCACCTTTCATGGGCTGTGCCACTCCCCAGGATCCGTCAGGCTGTTTTGTACTATAAAACAAGTCGTGGGTTGGGTTGCCGCTGCCATCTTTGAGGCAGCCTTCCCTAACCGTAACAAAAACCAAAGTGCTGCCGTCGCCACTGAGCGTGGGTTGGCCTTCCCAACCATTGTCGGTATTTACGTTGGGGCCAAGGTCCTTCATCTCTTCCCATTCATAATACTTGTTGCCGTCTTTGTCCACCTTTTTGATATACTGCGTACTGAACAAATCAAAGTTTCCAGGGTTCTTGGGTTTGGGATTTTTCTTGGCCACAATCATTTCCTTGTTATCAATGGAAATGGTAATCCCTCCATAGTTCTGTCCAACATTGAAAGGGGAGGGGAGGGCAGCCCCTTGATCAAATGTTTCGTTGATGTTCTTGCGTTTCGACCAAGTCAATTCCTCTACCATTTTGGGTTCGACATCCCCTTTGGCTTGTTTTTGAAATTGTCGGGTATAGAACATCAATTCACCATCTGGAGAGAGCAGTGGAAGGTATTCTTCTTTGTCAGAGCAAACGCCCAAAACTTTTTCAGGATCAAAGGGAGTTTTGTTTTGGTAAATTTCTCTATATGCTTTTACATGCGGCAGGGCTTCTTCTACTTCTGCATACTTCTTCTCATATTGCTTTCCCAATTTTGTGGGATCATCTGAAGGAAAGCGCAAAAACAATTCAAAGTATTTGATGGCATCATCATACTCGCGATCCGCATAGGCCATGGCTCCCAAATAATAAAAGGGTTCAGGGTGGTAAACATCACATTTTTCAATGAGTGACTTAAATAGTTCCTTGGACTCAGCAAAGTCCATCCCTCCGCTTTTGGCCCTGAAAAATGCCATCTCTCCCAATTGATGAATACAGGGCAAACACTCAGGATCGATCTCAATGGCCTTTTGGGCTGCTGCTTTTTTCTCAGCGGCACTGTTGTCCCTGTCTTTTGATTGCTCCAAGGCTTTTAACGCCTTGGGCAATGGGACATGCTCACATCCTTCTTGGCTCCGCATGGTCAATGAGACCAATGCCAATAGTCCTACAATTCCATACTGCTTTAGCATGTCTTACTCGTCTTTGGGTTTGCAGTAATCTCCTAGGTGGATATTGCCATCTCTGTAATAGAAAGAGTAGTTGGGTCCTAATATTGATTCCATTTCTTGAATGGGCATGGGATCATTTTTTACATACTTCCATTTGAAGTTGGTCGTTTTGTTGTTGCCATCTATAGCAACTCCACTTCCATTTGAAATGAGCGTCAATCGCTTGATGGCGCTCCTGTTTTCTGGATTGTTACAAAGGGAGTCGCTGGACTGACAGCACTTATAAGTCCCATAGACATCCTCTAACCTAAAATAGAAGATTTTGTTGGGATCACTTTCATCCCAATCTTTGTTCAAATCAGCAGCTCCTTTGATGGACTTTTTGCTTTCTGTTGGCTTGGGCTGCGGGTTTGAATTCTCTGCGATTTTGGTTTCAGGTACCGCCGGTTTATTGAGCACTTGTTCTGTCAGTGGCTGGATTGGTGTACTTTCTACTGGTTTAGTTTTTGGGGTGAAATCGGTATCTCCCAATTGAACAACCGATACTTTCTTCCCTTTCCGATAAGCTGTGATAAAGGCATCTTCAAATCCTTTTGCTTTCACACTTGGCAAAGCGGCTTGTGCCTCTGATTTTTTGTAATAAATCCCGGTAGAGTAGCGGTAAAGATTTTTACTGGCATCATACTCCATGTTTAGATTCCCTATGCTGATTTCACCTTCCAATGCAGGTCTGCCAAACACTCCTACTTGAATGGTAAAGAATCCATCTTCATCGGCTACGTTTTTCGCCGCTATTGATTTTGAACCAGCGGGTGGCGTGGTAGTGGACTTTTTCTCCGGAGCAATGGTGTTTTTGTTATCCACGACAGGATTGGCTGGAACGGTATTCATGCCAACGCGTTTGCCATCCTTGTAAACTACTACAAATGCGTCGCTGTATCCCATCATCCTGATTTCATTTCTTGCTTGAATGGCTGATTTTTTATCAGGGAATAATCCTGCCATGTAACGTGTGAATCCATTGTTCAATTTCTGTCCCATGACGGGAGCAAATTCATTGAAAGTATTGTTGGGTATGGGGTTGCGGAATGCGCCAACTTGAACAGTGTAAACAATTCCCATAGGCATTTGCTCGTCCACAGGAATAGGGTTTTGAGCACCATAAGCAGATTTATTGATTTTGACGAAGAAAGGTTTATCTACGCGTTCAGCTTTGGGCATAAATAAATCACTCACATTGTCTTTGGTATAACTATCCTTGGTCAAAACAATCCCATTCCTTTTCAACTGTTCATCACTAAAGTTGAGGGATTGTAAATCCCGCATGATGTCTGCATTGACGGTTTCAGGATTGTCTTTTACATCAACCGTTGTTTCTTCTGGAACTTCAATTTTAATGCTGTGTGTGGTGTATTTGGCCCTGATGGCATTTTCGTCATTGGACAATAAAAACGCCTCATCCGCTGTGCTGTACAGCGCAAAAATGGCTTGAGCATCCAATGCCTTTTTCATGTGGGCATACATGTCCGCTACCATTAGTTCTTTCGCAAATGCGCTTCGCAATGCCTTTGCTTTCTCCGTATCTGTTGTCGCTACCTCAGCTTTCTTGCGATCAATCAATGCCAAATCACTCACTGAGTCAATATCATTTCTCAGCTGATTAATGAAAGCAGATAATATGGGTTCATTCTTTAAGGCGGTCAACGATTCCTCATACCTTTTCATAGCAGGTCCTTTACTGGACTCCATTTCATTTCTGGCTAATCCTCTGAATATTTCTTTATTGGCTAATTCTATGGTGGAGCGCTGGGCAATCAACTGATTTTGCCCGTTAATTACGCTTTGTTTTTTTGCGGGATCATTTTCATTCTTGATTTTCTGATCCATCTCTGAAATGACCTGATTCAAAGAATCCAACTTAGCGCGCTCTTTGAAAAGGCTGGTTAGATCTGGATATTTTTTTAATCTTTCAAAGGCTTTCAACTCTTCGTAGGCGTAAAGCGCATCAAATTCTTTGAATTGTGCACTATCTATAATTTGCTTCATGATACGAGACGATTTCAAAGCCAGTTCTAAATCTTTGTTCTCTTCTGTTTTTTCATTCGTTGTTTTGGCCTCCTGAGGGCTGCTGTTTTTGGTCTCGGCAGTAGTGTCAATAACCGTTTCTGTTTTCAAAGCTGAGCCTTCGGTTTTGACCGCGATTTCTGTTTTGGTATTGGCACTGTCGCCTGCAACGGTCACTTCCACTTTGGTTTCTCCATTGTTGGAAACGTCAACAGCGCTTTTTACTTGTCCGTTTTCAGCGCCTTTATTTTCCATATTAATGGCCAATCCCTTGTCTGCTCCAAGCAGTGAATTTTGCGTTCCAGGATCTTTGACATCATTGATACTGTAATTGCGATAAGGAGAGACCTTAGCGAGGTCATAGACGCTTTGTGCAGCAAATACACCATTGGATTTGGTTTCCAATCCTTTCAATTGACCTTGCAATTGGGCTACTCCTGCCGGATCATAATTTACCCTTTCAGCTTCAGTCAATCCCAATGACTCATTGTTGACCAATTGCGTGTAAATTCCATTGGATAATTTGGCAGAGGCGGCTTCATCATATGTTTTCTTTACCTTGGGATCCAGTTGCAGTAACTCTGTCTTTTTATTTTTTGCTGCAGCTTGTGATTGGGCCAATGATGGAGCATTGGATTTTTGGTCCAATATGGCTTTGGCTTCAGCGGCATTCAACTCCTGCAGTGTCTTGGCATACAGTTCCTCGTTGCCTTGATGATTCCTGGCTGAAGATTTGGCGCGTTGGGGCAAAGCGTTGCTGGGTTTCTTGGGGCGAGATTGCTCCGCCAATAAGCGCTTGCGTTCTTCAGTTAAAACCTCAACAGCACCATCAACATTGTTGTCTTTTAAATAGCTCTGCAGCTTGGTAGAACGGGAAAGCAATTCCTTGGACGTTGGTTCCAACGTAGCCTGATAGGCGCTCAATTGTTCTGCCAATTCCAAAGCTCCTTTGGCCTTTAACCGATGCGCTTCTGACTGTTCTCTCAATGTTTGCGCTTGGTTCAATACCTCACGATCTGCATCTGTAAAAATGTATGGGTTTCCTTTGGCTTTGGCGGCCTCTACTTTGTCCATTATGGATTTGGTAAGCGAATCGGATTTGGCCATTGTTATCTGAGACAACTTGATTTGTTGATTGGCCAATTGATAAGCCGATTGCTTTTGTTGTTGAACGATAGGTTGCGCTGCACTCAATGCTTTGGCTTCAGCCTTCATGTCATTTAAAATATCTTCGGCTGTTTTTCCCTTTGAAAATCCTGCTAAGGCTGGAGCATTGGTCATGCTGCGCTCCATATTGGCCATGTCCTCGGCTTGCTTTGAAACCGGTAGTTGGGATTTGCTGCGCAATAATGCGGCAACTGCTTTCTCCATTCCACTATCCAAAGCCAAATCTTGTCCGTTTTTTACAATGACAACGTCTTTACCTTCTTCATTTTTGGAAACATTCACTTGCTGCGGGAAATAAACAGAACCGGATCTACCGGGTTGTACATCAAATTCAGCTACCAATTGTTCTGTCCCATCAGGTAATGTCACAGTATACGAATATCGTCCTGGCTTGGGGAAGTAAACATCAAACGCTCCGGTTTTCACATCAGAGGTCACATCCCCTACAATCTCTCCTGTTTCCAAATCTTTTACAACCAATTGAGCCACATTGTTCTCAGGATTGTTGAGATTAGCAAACTTGGCTTTGGCGTATATGATGTCAATGGGTGTTCCCTCAAAAGCAGTTTGGTAAAGAGAGTAGTGATTGATGTCACTTGAACGACCAGAAGCAAAAATCGCAGTCTTGTTGTCTGCATCTGAAATGAAAAACAAATCATCATCTGGAGTATTGAAGGCGAATCCCAAGTTCACGGGTTTCTTCCATTTCTTGGTCAGTGAATCAACATCGGATCGAAAAATGTCATAACCGCCCATGCTGTTGTGCCCCTTGGATGCGAAATACAAACTGCGACCATTGGGATGCAAAAAGGCGTAGTCCTCATCAAATGCGGTGTTCACCTTCCCACTGAGTGGGGTGGGAGGTCCGTAGGATCCATCTGATTTTAACTCTGATTGAAAAATGTCAAGTCCCGCTGTGTCGGTTAACATCGAGAAATAAATGTTTTTCGGCGTTCCGTTCAAATAAATCAAATGCGGATTGGCAGACTTCTTATCTCGCCCTTGTAAAAGCTCATTCGGCGTGGTAATGATTTTCCCCCCAACAGCCTCCAATTGCATGTACCTGAAAAAGTTGATGCGTTCAGCCTCTGTTCGTTTTTTCACCAAAAGTTCTTTCGGATTGGTCAAAAGTCGGGTGCCGTAAATACACATTTGAATTTGTCGCAGGGCATCATATTTTCTCACAATATCGGGTGATGCAACATCCAAAAAGGTTTCGTATGCCGCACATGCTTCACCAAATTGATAACTAAGGTGCAGCGCTCTACCCAGAAAATAATATACCTCTGGTGCTGCATAATTTCCTTTGATGGCCTGCTTCAAATATTTGACAGCATTGGTTTTATCGACATCGCAAAAAGTGGCACAAACCCCAAAGAAATAGGCGTAATCGGCGTTGGTGGGATTCAATGCAACAAGCTGTGAGTACATGGGAAACGCATCGGCATATTGGCGCGCATCAAAAAACGCCAACGCCTCCTTTGCCAATTTGGCCTCATCTTTTTTCGTCTGTGCATTCAGCGACGTACTGAGCAACAAAAAGATTAAGCCTATGTAAATCTTTAATTTCAATTTCACGGGTTCGGTTTGTTTAATCACGAAATATAAGGAATCTTTCAAAACTGACCAATTTATTTTACCCTACTTTTGCAGCTATGTCAAGGAAATCAACATTGTTTTTTGCTTTTGCATTGGCCATTATTTTGGGCGCTTTTGGCGCCCATGGTCTCAAGAATTTGGTCAACGCGGAGAAAATTGAGTCTTTCAAAACAGGGGTGTTGTATCATCTCATCATGTGCTTAGGTCTTCTGACAGTGCGCTTTTCAAGCGATTTTAGTGAGAAAATATTGCCCTCGTTTCGTTTGATTTTTATCGGATTAATCTTGTTCAGCGGTTCCATTTACATCTTGGTTTTCAATAGTATTTTTCAATGGCCAATCAATGCATTTATTGGTCCTATTACTCCCATTGGAGGCCTTTTGATGATTGCGGGTTGGTTAAGTTTAGGTTGGAACTATTTCAAAAAAGGTGAGTAAATCATTTGAAAATTACGTCATGAGAAAAATTATATTATTGATTATTTTTTTAGTAACATCGTTTTTGACTTTTTCACAAGTGCAAGTGTCAGGTGTCACTTCCTATAAAGCACAACTCAATTGGCCCAGCATGCCCAATGTGATGGGTTTTGTTTTGGTTAGAGGAAACACAGCCATGCTGAGCGCTCCTGAAGACGGTATCGATTATCAGCAGGGCGATTACTTAGGGGATGATCAAGTGGCTTACGCAGGAACTGTTCCGAGTTTTTTGCAAAAATCACTCCGTGCAAGCCGTTCCTATTTCTATCAATTGTATACCAAAGAGAATGGTGGAGGAAGTCCCATTTATATTCCTTATGACGAACCTTTTGTGGTGCAAACCCCGTTCAATATGGTCGGGAGTTATTATGATACCATTGATTCTACCCAAACCAATTTCATCACCGATCTTCAAGACCGTATCCGCTCGCCTTACACCAAAATCAGTTACAACAATTATGACGAAACCATGATTGCTGATTTCGCATCTGAGGATACTGCCGATGGACAAAAAGTGATTACGTGTGTGTACTCTCAGTATCATCACGTATATACACCCCCATTTGATTGGTTACCCATCAGCAGGGAACATACCTATTGCCACAGCTGGATGCCGAGCTACTCCGGCACGGGTACAGATGAATACGCGGATCAACATCACTTGTTTCCCACTCAACAAAACAATGCAAACGGTGTTCGCAGCAATCATCCTTTGGGAGAAGTTGTCAATGTGCAATCTTCTTTTCATTTGGGAAAGTTGGGATTCAATGATTTGAATCAAGTGGTGTATGAGCCCCGTGAAGTACAAAAGGGAGATGCTGCGCGTGCTTTGTTGTATATGGCCATGCGCTATGATGGACTGGACGGATTAAATTGGACTTTCAATCAATTGAATAATGTTGTGTTGCCCAACCTTAGTGAGGCTCCGCAATCATTGGAAACGCTTTTGGAATGGCACTTTAATGATCTTCCTGATGATTATGAACGAGCTCGAAATGACTACATCCAATCCATTCAGCAAAACAGAAATCCGTTTATCGACCACCCTTATTGGGTGAATCTAATTGACTTTCATGATTTAACCTATGTCCCCATCGATACCACTGAGATTGTGGATACCACAGATACCAGCACGGTATTGGTAAAAGAGATATTGGAGTTGCCGTATCAGTTGTTTGGCAATGGTTCGCAACCTGTTTTGGTTTTAAAAGACAACCAGTCCACAGCGAAGATGTTGGTTTATAACACAATGGGCAAGTTGGTTCTTTTTAAAGAAAACGAAAGTCACAGTAACGCTTCCTCAGGTATTTTCTCATTCCGTGATTTGGCCAATGGCACCTATGTGTTGAAGTTGAACCAAGGAGGTCAGGAATATCATATTAGAATCGTGGTGAACAATTTGTAGGTGGTGCCCCCGCGTTGCGGGGTCGGGCTTTCCGCTTGTATTCCTCGTGCAGGCCTTACAGCCTGCCCTGCGGGATACCGCTTCAATCCCTCACCAATCGGGCAACAGCGCTGGCCAGACTGATTTCTTGATTGGCCACGGATTGCTGCAATTGCTGAAAGAGTTCCTGGAATTCAGGATTGTCCATTTTTTGTTGTTTCCATTGCCTTATCCATTCTTGTTCCATCTGATACAAGAGCTGTTTTTTTCGTTTTTCTTCCCAAAGGCGTGATTTCGACCAGGTCTCAAAAAATGCTAGCTGTTGGTTCAACTCATCTAGTCCAAGTTGCTCAATGGCAGAAAGGGTAACAACTGGGGGAAACCATTTGTCCTCTCTTTCCGGAAATAAATGCAATGCGTTTTGGTATTCGGCCTTGGCCCGATTGGCTGCAGCGGCGTTTTCTCCCTCAGCTTTGGTAATGGCCATGATGTCGCACATCTCCATGATGCCGCGCTTGATGCCTTGCAATTGATCTCCTGCACCAGCCAGCATCAATAGCAAAAAACAATCGGTCATGTGTGATACAGCTGTTTCACTTTGTCCAACACCAACGGTCTCAATGATAATACGGTTGTAACCTGCGGCCTCACAAAGCAGAATGGCTTCGTGTGTTCTTGCAGCAACCCCACCCAATTCATTGGCGGTTGCACTAGGCCTGACATAAGCATCTGGATGAACCGAAAGGTGTTCCATTCTCGTCTTATCCCCCAATATACTTCCCTGAGTGATGGGGCTGGTCGGATCAATGGCCAATACAGCTACCTTATGACCTTCCGCTATCCAAATCAATCCCAAAGCCTCAATCAACGTACTTTTCCCAACTCCAGGAACTCCAGTGATCCCCAACCGAAAAGAATTTCCGGAATGAGGAGTGATGATATCCAATACGGCTTGGGCTTTTTGTCGGTGTTCCTTCAATGTGCTTTCACACCAAGTAATGGCAGTGGAAAGCGCATCACGATCACCGTCTAAAACACGCTGCGCCAACTGTTCAGCAGTCCACTGATGCTGATGTTGGCGCAATGCTTCGATGGCCTTCTTTCTGGATTCAGACTGAGAAGAGGACATCGTCATATTTTAATGGTTGTTATTTGTAACAAACTTCCTTTGCGGCTTGAACCACATCTTTGATCTGGGGCAGAGCAGCCTCAATCAAAGTGGGAGCAAATGCAAATGGGGTATCCGTTTGTGTTAATCGACGAATGGGTGCATCCAAATAATCAAAAGCATTGCGCTGCACGCGGTAGGCAATTTCAGTTGAAATGCTGGCCACAGGCCAACTTTCTTCCAAAATGATCAATCGATTGGTTTTCTTCACTGAGTTGATGATGGTGTCAATGTCCAAAGGACGGATTGTGCGCAAGTCAATGACTTCTACACTGATGCCTTCTTTCTCACATTCTTCAGCTGCGGCCAATGCTGTTTTCATGATTTTACCAAATGACACTAAGGTTACATCTGTTCCTTCACGCTTGATGTCCGCAACACCAATGGGCAAAATATATTCTCCATCTGGCACCATTCCTTTGTCTCCATACATTTTCTCAGACTCCATGAACAAAACAGGGTCGTTGTCACGGATAGCCGCTTTCAACAATCCTTTGGCATCGTAAGGGTTGGAAGGAGTGATTACTTTTAAACCTGGGAAGTGCGCATAAAATGCTTCAAAACTTTGGCTGTGTGTGGCCGCCAATTGACCAGCGGTACCGTTGGGTGCACGAAATAC
>JACCDW010083228.1_pt1 | contig 15683 bp, 17 predicted proteins | sample 7449781 | NCBI WGS metagenome assembly JACCDW01 (sample SAMN15323449, study PRJNA562643) | freshwater metagenome | isolation source: river surface water | place: USA:Blue River Watershed | collected 2017-08-18
CATTAAATGGTCGGCAGGCCGGCTAGATAAGTCGGCCATTTTCTTTTCGGGAGGATTGGGTTGCGCATTTGCTAATCCGCTGAATAACAAAATAGTAAGGAGGGAGAAAATTACTTTCTTCATGCCGCAAAAATAGCTGAAAAATTGGGTAGATAGCTTTAAAAAAGGTTAAAATATACTATTTTTGCCGCCTACATCGAAAGATGCGGGCCTATAGCTCAGTTGGTTAGAGCACCTGACTCATAATCAGGGGGTCCCAGGATCATGCCCTGGTGGGCCCACAGCCGAAAGGCAAGATTTTCAAGGGTTTATGCTTTCAAAAGCGTAGACCCTTTTTGTTTGGGGTTTAAATAAGGAAAATTACCCCTTATTTAACTTCTTAATCTCTCTCAAATCAGCAATATCCTGACTTCTGCCTGATGCAGTTTTGTTATCTATAAATTCTTTTAAACCAATATACTTAATTTCAATCCCATTTACATCTACAAGTAATTTATTTGGGAAAGCATCTTCAAATTTAACACCATCAATAGTATTCAGAATATCAATTCTAAGTGGCGGATATCCTATTTGTGTAACATAACCAGCTTGCATAAAATCAGATTTTGTTAATCCTAAGCTTGCTAATCCGAATTCTTTTATAGCAATTACTAATTTTTCTGCATTCGTTTCTGAACTATTAATCCAAATATCTAAATCGCCTGTGTGTCTTGGTTTACCATGAAATGCTAATGCATATCCACCAACTACCATATAATCAACTTGGTGTTTATTAAGGAGCTTAATAAAGTCTTCAAAATCTTGGGCTAAAGTCATGCTTTCAGTTTTCTTCTTACTACATGCGTTTTGTCCATTCTAGTAGTTTTAAGATCTACTGTTTGTGATATTAAAAATGTCACCGCTTCAAGCCTTTTTACCAAAGGTTGTGCTAACCAATAATTCAAATCATTCATTTTTTCATCCAATGAATTAAGTGGTGCTTTATGTAAAACTGGTGCAATATTCATATTCAGAATTGACTATAAAGTTACTTAAAATTAGGCAAAATCAACCCTCATAATCAGGGGGTCCCAGGATCATGCCCTGGTGGGCCCACAGCCGAAAGGCAGGATTTTCAAGGGTTTATGCTGTTAAAAGCGTAGACCCTTTTTGTTTGGGGTTACTATCATTGAGTTTCAGGCGTTTTTAAGCCATTTTATACATCACTCGGTTAGGAGATAAAACACTCATTAAAGCCCTTATTTCTGGTGCTTATTTTAGTGCTATCGTGAAAAAATTTAGTGCCTTTGGTTTTGACTTAGAAAAGCACATCATTAACCAATAAAATGAATGTGAAATGAACGTAAAAACAAGCTTTTTAGCTCTTACATCAAGAAAGAAATTGAATGGTGAAATCCCAATCTATTGTGACATATCCAATGGCACTGAAAAAAGTCGCTTTGGCACCAACATTAGCACTAAACTTGAAACTTGGGATAAGAAAAGACAGAGGGTTAAAGGAAACTCAGTAGAGTCTTTAATTATCAACAGTAACCTTGATAAAATAAGAGAACAAATTAAGAACATAGTCTATGAGGCAATTAAGAGAAATGAAGATATTTCTCCTTTAGATGTCAAAAATCTCATGACAGGGAATAATGATAGTAAACCAACCACATTAATGTCAGTATATAAGATACGCTTTGAAAAGATGAAGAAATTATTAGGCAAGGACTATCAAAAAACCACATTGATTAAATTTAATTATCTGGCTAACTCAGTTCAAGACTTTCTAAAATCTGAATTTAAAATCAATGACATCCCATTAAAAAAACTCAACAGAGTGTTTATAGATGACCTAGAACTCTATTTAAGAGCACAAAGGTCAATGAAGACTGTTAGCATCAATAAGATAATACAAATGCTTAAATCAATTGTGAGATACTCACTTGAAAGAGGATGGATTGACAGAGACCCTTTCCTAGGACACAAATCAAAATCAGTTCAAACAGAAATCCTTTTTCTAACACATGAACAGGTTACTAAATTGGAGACAACTATTCTTTCTCAAGAAAGACTAAACAGAGTAAAGGAGCTGTTTTTGTTTAGTATATATACAGGACTCCATTATGCAGATGCTATGTCTTTAACTACCTCCAACCTGGTGAATGGTGTTGATGGTAACTTATGGATTGATTATGTGAGGGGAAAGACAGGCAGAAGGATTCAAATTCCACTCCTAAATAAGGCCCAGGCCCTACTAGCTAAATTTGAAAAACAAGGCCTTAAAAACGACTATATACTGCCTAGAATCACCAACCAGAAGGTAAACAGTTATCTAAAAGAAATTGGGGATATTCTACAAATTGAAATCCCCCTTACACATAAGATAGCAAGAAAAACATTTGGCTCAATCTTGCTCTACCATAATATACCAATTAAAGTTGTAAGTGAACTCATGGGACATTCTAGCACATTAATTACAGAAAGACATTACGCCAAGTTGGATACAAGGAAGTTGGGAGAGGCAATTAGAAGTTTAAATAAATAGACACAAATATCCAGAGGTATGTCTTTAAGAAAAAAATAAACAAAGACTTAACTCAAATTAATTAAATATGATGGTCAAAATTATCCCTGTATGATTTTAATATCTATGCACAATCCTAAAATATAATGCCTAAAAGAGTTTTAGCATCTTTTGAGATTCAAATTTTCTATACTTTGAACATTAAAATTTCTTTTCAGAAATGAGAAACTTACAGACAGTTTATTCACAACGGGGGATACATTTTTATTAATTAATTGATAACAGATTCATTTCTTTGTTTCATATCAAAAATTTTATAAATGAAAACTGTATTAAAGCAACTCATTTTAAGTAAGAAATTGAAATTAACTGAAGACCCTTTACAAAAAATGATTAGCGAGACCCTATTGAAAAGTAAAAGCAATCAAATCGTTGTCAAGGTTATCAACCATGCAGTTGATGTAGCAAATGCAGAAGGATTTGGTATTTCTAAATTTAATCAAACCCCTTTTGTATACAATGGGAAACATTGGGAGGAAGTTAGCAAAAAGGATATGATGGACTTTTTAAGTATGACAGCTAAAGAAATGGGTGTTGATTCAACTTTAGCTGAATATTTTCATTTCAAAGAACTGTTACTAAAGCAGTTTTTATCAATACCCGAAGAAGATATTGTCAAGAATAGTTTTAATAAGACTCTAATAAATTTCAGAAATGGAACTTTTGAATATGACAATTATTATAATAAAATAAAATTCAGAGCTCATGATAAAAAAGATTTCATGACATATATTCTACCATACGATTATGACAATACTGCCGATTGTCCAATATTTAAAGAATATTTAGACTATGTAATGCCTGATATAAATACTCAATTCGTTTTAGCCGAGTATTTGGCTTATTGCTTTTTGAGTCATAAGCAACTTAAACTTGAAAAGGTACTTTTATTGATTGGCTCAGGAGCTAACGGGAAGTCTGTTTTTTTTGATATCACTAACTCATTATTTGGAAAAGAAAATATCACAAATTACAGTCTACAAAGTATCACAAATGATACATCTTATACAAGAGCAAAGATTGAAAACAAGCTAGTTAACTATTCTTCTGAAATAAGTTCTAAATTAAATACTACAGTTTTTAAACAAATAGTATCTGGAGAGCCTGTTGAAGTTAGATTACCTTATGGTGAACCATATGTAATTGAGAGTTATGCCAAAATGATATTTAATTGTAATGAGTTGCCTATTGACATAGAGCAAAATAATGCTTTTTTTAGAAGATATATTATAGTGCCATTCAATATTGAAATACCTCCAAAGAAAAGAGATGTTAACTTATCAAGAAAGATTATTAACAATGAACTACCTGGCATATTTAATTGGGTTTTGAATGGGCTTTACAGAGTAACAATAAATAAATGTTTTACCACTTCAGCTATTATTGAAAATGCACTTCAACAGTACAAGATTGAATCAGATAATGTACAATTATTTTTAAGCGAAGAGGGTTACATCTCTGATAATGAAAACCATTTGAGTTTAAAAAGTTTTTATGACGCTTATAGAACATTTATAATTGATAGTGGCCATAGAGCGTTAGCTCTTAGAAAATTCTCTGAGAGATTAAAAAAGCTAGGTTTTGAAATTATAAGAATGAGTCATGGAAACGAAGTTTATGTAAAAAAATGTTTCTAATTTAACTACACTATCTACAGTCCCTGCATGATATGTGGGGGCTGTTTTATTAAAATGTATATTAATAGTTGATGCCTATATGCATATGGTCTAATTTATATTTTAAAACAGAAACCTCAACCTCTAAAAGCTTTATTTTAATATAGGTTTGCTTCCCTTTGTTACCATAATTTTCATTAAATATTCTAAGATTAATTACTCCATAATACTGAAGAGCTTGCTTGTCATTGAAAATGAAATCAAATGACTTTTCAGGACTATTTAACAATACAGCTTGATAGTACCTAATGTAATCATATACAAGATAAAGCTGTTTTTTTGTGGGTTTTAATCCATTTGAAATTAAGCATCCTGACAGTCCATCAAAATAATTACTTAGCTTCTCTTCTGGCAAAATCGCTTCTATAATCATGTTAGAACAATTTGTGAAACAAATCCATCTTTTTTTATCTATACTCTTTAATTGTAAATGAGTCAATATTTTCAATTAATCCTTTGTTTAAAGGGAAAAAATAAGATAATGTCAGTTTAGCTATTCCGTTTTGTAACTCAGATTTGACTCCTGGCAGTGATTTCTTTATTTCTTTATCTACATAACTTGCAACAAATCTTCCATTATTTGTAAAAGACTCTATTGTAATAAAGCTAAATAAAACAAATCCATCTTTATCATAAAATGCAAAGCGTAAAGAAGGTATTATATTCAATCCAGTCTCAAGCTCAACGTTTAAAAGTAATAATGAGTCTTGTTGTTTATACTTAACACCTGCTTTTATGTTAAAAGTATTATTATTAGAACCTTTGATACTATTGATTTCTCTATAACCCAAATCATTGACTGTATGTTTGCTTTTATTTACTCTTATTATTACTAAATAGGCTATTGTAAATAAGCAAATAATAATTAATAAGAACTTCAAGAGAATCCTTTTGTTAAAATTCATAAGTAAATTTAAATAATAGGTCATATTTGACCTAATTATTGACTTATTATTTGTTGAGTTTCGTTATGTGAAACAGAATAAGGATAATGACTACTTAAAAGCTTTAGGAGCCAATATAAGGCTGATTAGACAGTCAAAATCCATTACTATGGAAGAACTTGCAAACAATGCAGAAATAGAATATAGGCAGCTTGGTAGAATTGAAAGGGGCGAAATAAATACGTCTGTACTTTCTTTACTAAGGTTATCTGAATGCCTTGCAGTTCCTATTACTGACCTCTTTAAATTTTAATTGTAAGTATTTAACCATAGGGTTACATTTTAAAACGACTACCTTATTTGAGCTAGTGGAAAATTGTTCCTCAAACCGGGTACCTTGGAATTTCAAAAACTCTATGAATCCTTAAAAGTTCTTATAAAAGTGCTATTTAAATACGGAGCCTATTTTTGTAATCACAAATAGATATCAATCAATTTATTATAACACAAAATCATACAAGGTTCAAGTCCTACTTAGTCTTGTTTTAATTTAAGTTCTTCTATTTTAGCTTTAATATCACTCATCAAAGATTGTCTACTTTGTTCAGCATTCTTATTCATATTCTTGTAGTCATTATCTAAGTAGTAAAGTGTATCTTGATACAAACTTATTGATTTCTCAATTTCTCCCTTAAATGCTGCCTTCTTTGCTTCATCCAGAGAAACCTTATATCTATCCCCCCCTACTGATTGTGGAGAAGCTGAACTTATTTTAGGAGATGAAAGAGCAACAATCAATCCTACAATAGGAGAGAGGAAAACACTTATCCAGAATAAACTTCTATATCCAATTTGTCTTTGTTTCCCCATTTCAGCAATAAGAAAAGAAAATATGATATTGAAAACAAGGGCAATGACTAAAAATCCTTCCATCATAATTTTGATTTTATTTTTTTACTAATAGTAATTCTTCAAGTTTAGTAACTACTTCACCGACATTTCTGGTTTGGATTGGATTACCATATTTGTCCTTATTACATTTATCACAAGGAGTATTGTATTGTGCGTCATTTTTAGCTCCACACTGGCATCTCCAATACACTGAACCTTTACTCAACAAACCAGTTCCAATCTCCTCCGTTGAAGTATTTGGGAATACTTCTTTAACCTTTGCTAATACTTTCTCAACTAAATCGAAGTCAGCATTAGTATAGGATTTATTGTAGTAATAAAGGATATTCAAGCATAATCTCTTCTTCTCAATATCATCATTTCCAGATAGTATCTGTAATATCTTTGTGTAATCAATTACAATATGCTTGAAAATAGTTGAAAGGGAGGTATTCTCATTATCAGTTCTATTCTCTTTTGAGAAGTAGTTTAGTGTCTTATCAAACAACTCAACTGGATTTAGATTACTTGCATAAGCTGAAAATAAATCTTGCCAAGTTTCGGGTTTCAAGCTTGAACTGGTAATCCATTTCATATAAGCATCAAATGCTTCTGGGAAATCATAATTTAGAATGAAGGGTTCAACCCAGTTTGAGTGAGGATTGAATGTCCCAGCTTCAATACTTTTCAGTATTCTATGTTTAGTTATTTTCTCATTGATTAGCTCAATACTGATACTTTCATTAGTGGCAACTTGTTTATTTAGCTTTACAGCAGTTGCAATAGCCGTCACCATAAACATACTCTTACTTCCACCAGAAATCTCATCTACATCAATCTTCAAGTCAATTAGGGCATCAGCTTTTATCTTTTTAGCTTTTTCCTTCAATCCTTCAATTACCTGATTTGTGATTTCAGCTAATCTCTTTTCATAAGCAGTATTTTTACCTCCAAAAATGTCGCTAAAACCAGCTGAAATATCACTAAACAAGTTTGTTCCAAGAACTACCCTATTATGAACTACTGATAAGATTTCTGTAATTTCTGTATTGGGAATTGTTGAAGTTGTTGTTGTAATCATATAATACTATAATTATAATATCAGAGGTCATTTCTAATCCTTATTCTTATAAAGGTGATTGATATTCAAAATAGATGATTATATATTTTACTGTAATTCTCGTGATGACTTAGTTGAAAGAAAATTGATTTTCTTTAGATTAGAGTCTAATTCATACTCAACTCTTCTTTCATAATCATTTGCATCATCGGTTGATTTTGCAACTAGAACAAGAACTTCTAGTACAAAGAAAAAAATCAGCCAAAATATATAAATAACCCATGTAATAGCACCTTGTAATGTGATAAACTCAATCAAGAGCTTGATTTCTCCAAAAAAGCCATTAGAAAATGGCTTTTCACTCTGCTTAAATGTTTTATAGTCTGTGTTTTGTTTCTTAATTAAATCATTAATTTCTTGACTTAATCTTTTCTTAGCTTCATTAGAAATTTTTTGTGATTCAATTAATGGAGACACATCAGAAAATTCAGTTGTTTTCTTTTTTAAGGTTGTGCTTTTATTAATTGATGAATTATCTGCCCCAGTTGTATCATAATTTCTTGTTTCGGTAACAGTATTGCCCCCTTTCGAAATTAAAAGATTATTTAACTTGTTTAATCCAGAATCAATTTTTGATATTTCTATTCTTTTGATACTCATCTGAATAGAGTCTTCCCTTTTAATTGACAAATAATTTGCCTTTAGTTGCTCATTTTGAGTAATATTATCTTCTCTTAATTTATCTAAATCTTTGCTAAATAATATTTGGTCGATAATAACTGAACCTATAAAGGCCATTAAAATGGCTAAAATTGCTCTAAACCACTTTAACAATGGTTTTGGGCGTACAGTTAATATTATTTGTCTTTCAATTTGAATTACAATAACTATCATAACAAAAGCTGCAATAAATGCACCTAGAATATTAGCATCTAAATAACGCTTAGCGAAGTTGTAGCCATTTGCAGCCCATATAATTGAAATTATTATTAATGCTGCAGTAAACTTTTTTAATGACTTCTTACTTGCTTCACCTGATTCAATTAAAAGTCTATAATTATACCCGGTAATAAAACAACCAAATCTAATCCAGTAGTCTTTTTTCATATAATTATTTTAGCTCATTATCATTATTTTTCAATCCGTTGTTGAAGCCAATATCGTATGACAACATACAAAATTGTAATTTATCATTCATACGATTTTCATTACTTAAGATGACTTTTAGCTCATCTTTGTATATATTATATTCATCTTTAATTGTGTTAAAATTTGAAACACTTTCTGTCATTCCCGCTGATTCATATGTCTTGATTCTTGCTTCAATATCATTTACTCTTAGCTCTATATCCTTAATTGATTTCTCCAAAATTCTACGATAGTCGGCAATTATTAACTTTCTATTCATATCCTTGTTCAATAAATCATTATTTTGAACACAATCTCTGAACCCCTTCCCTTCCAGGTCTCTTGAACAAAATGCGTCTAGTTCGTCAGTGATTTTTTGTAATAAACTTGTATTATTTGACATATTATTTAATTTTAAATCTTTTAATTCTTCATCTGAAGCTTTGAAAATATTACCATCAATTTTGTTATCTGATAGTTCATTGGATAATTCCTCAGTTGTATCGCCACTGCCAGATATCTCATTAAAATCGTCTTCTAAATTGTTATTTTTTTTTCTAAAAAGGAAATCAAAAATTGACATATTATATATATTTTATAGGGACTTTCATTTGTAAATGACCTTTATCATGACATTCTTTACATAGCGTTATAAGTATTGAATCCGGGTAGTTCCAAGGGACTAAAAATGATTGATATTTTTTAATAAACAAATATGCTCTATGATGTACGTTTAAATGATATGTAGAAGAACATATTCTACACTTATTTCCATCTCTATTTTTAATAATTTCTGCTTTCTGTTTCCATCTTAAATCTGATAAACTTTGGCTGTAATCATCAAGGTTTGCGAATGGTTTCATTTATTCTACTTTTTTTCAAATGGAAAATTTCTACCAACTTTTCTCATCATTCTTTCCATTAATTCACTTGCACTAGAAAAAGCAGATTCATTCATCTCTTTATAAAATCTCCAAGCCAGTTCTCCATCATTAGCACCATAAAGTTGAAGTGTTAAAGCACCACTACCTACACCCTTATTTACTCCGACAGCTAATGCAAGAACAATTGCTCCAGCTTCACTACCTGTCTTTTCATAATTCCATGTTGATTTAATTATTGCATCAACGCCTAATATTTTACAAACTGAATCAGCTAGAACTGCATCAATTTCATCATAAATTCCTGCCTTTTTAAGTAGTGCATTTGTTCTATTTACATCTTGAAATTTAACTGTATAATTATCTGATTTTCTTAATAGATAGGTAAGCATTCCATCCTGCAAGCTTGTAGATAACTTTGCTTCTTCTTCTCTTAAACTCTCAACAGTTGCTCCTTTAGGCATTCTCTTGAATGTAACATTAGCCTTGAAAGGAAGGATTGCAACTGTTTTCGCATTTTCAACAAGGGAAGTTAAAGATGAAGATTTATACTCCTGTTTACTTGTTTCATATTGCGCATCAGCAATATTAAAAGATAGAATAAATGTTAAAATAAATAAAAGCCCTTTTTTCATTTCTTGTAATTTAAAACGTTGAAAAATGTATGAAAACTTGGGGGCGTATTCAATCAATCAAATATAAATAATAGGTTATATATGTCCTAATTTTTATTTGAATATTTTCTAGTCGAATGAGAGTAAAAAAATCTCAAAACTTATACTTGTTGTTAGGTCAAATACATAGATAACTAACATGTGTTCCAAAAAGGTTAAAAGAAAACCTCTGCCACATTTATCATACTTAAGTTCAAAAATGAAAGGAATAAATCTTAAATAACATCAATTTTAAAGTCATTATTTTATTTCACAACATGCTGATAATTAATACTATATTTAATTTTATATGTGTTAAATAAGATAAATTAGTTAACAGATTAACATAAATTTAAATTTCCAGATTATCATACATAGTGATATAATATTTATTTTGTCAGCATAATTAGTGCTTTTAAAAGTGCTAAATCAAAACGCAATAAGTTCTTTTCAAAACAATTAACTTTTAATTGATTGACTCACAGTATTAATAATTGTGATTTAAATATTGGCTTAATTGAACCCTCATGCCCTGGTGGACCCACAGCCGAAAGGCAACATTATCAAGGGTTTATGCTGTCAAAAGCTTAGACCCTTTTTGTTTGGGCTAAATTCAAGAACAATTTTCTAAAATAATTACAAATCAAGGTAGTTGATCAAAATCAATAACCGGAGCTGAAGTTGGTTTATCAATATTGAACTGACTGTTAATTGTTATAGCCGGAAAAAAGAATCCACAATTTTTAAGATAAAAAGCATTTCCTTTTACTCCACCTGCATAGTCAAGTCTGAAGCGCTTTCTTGCAGTTTGATCAGCAGTGAATTTTGCTGAGGTTATCTCAGTCCATACTCCATTGGTATCTCTAACCCATTGGTTACTATAAATGGCCATCCTGGTCTGGTCTCCCGTCTCTGGAATGAAGTTCTCCAAAAAGGAATGTAAGTTTTTAAGATAAGTTTGGGTCGCCGGTCTTTTGAAGCTAGCTATAAGCATCCATTTGTTTTCTTCTGGTGCAAAGAAGTAAGCAGTATAGATAGTTGAATTATTCGACTGTGGCTGTCCGTGTAATAAAAATTTATAGGTCGTTCCTGCTTTCCATGGATATACCAAATAGCTCTGTCCACCCGCACCTTCATTACCAAATTCTCCTGCATGAACACTACTACCTTTTTTGAGTAGGGTGATCTTTAATTCCTGCGGAATGCTCGCAGGGTTATCAGTTGCATATGGGCTCCATACTGAAAAAAGAATTCTTCTTTCAGTTGCTGAATTAACTTGAATTCCAAAATATCCTTCTGCAAAACCATTGGCCATAAAATATGACCCGATGACATCATTCCCTTCAGGTACCGTAATCTCGCTGTAAAAATCAGTAATATCAGAAGATGGAATAGTGTATTTCAAATGTACAGACGGGCCCCTTCTTCCCCAATAGAAATAATTGTCTTTGTTGTCTTTTACAAATGCTGCTTCACTATTGATTGAACTACCACTGATGCCAAATGAAGTCACTGTTCCGAAACTATTAGCAGACCTTGAAACACCTTGCATCTCAATCATCACATAACCTTGTTTGACATCCTCCCATTTGCCAACATAATATTCTTTTTCCATTCCACCCTCAACTATCGCTTCTTTAGAAAGACCCTGAATAGTAATCTTCAATTTATTTTTTCCTCCAGGATTCATATTTAGTGATAGATGAAGTGTCCCGCTTTGAGAAAGAAAAACATAGGTTTGTACTCTTGTTGTAGTAGATGTCCAATCAGTTAAACCGTTATTAGTAATTACAGCTCCATTAATGGCCCATGAATTTCCGCCAATAGGAACAATCAATTTATTTGCTTCATGCCCTTGGTTTTTATCTTGTTCAGCTGGTGCTGCTTTAACAGATAAAACAAAGAATACTGTGAGTAATGAGGGAAAGAAAAATTTAAACATATTACGATATAATGAATAGTAGGTCTTTAAAATGGAAGTTTAATTGGAAAAAATTAACACATTTAATAAATAAAATGTATCAAAACTTAAATTAATTTACTTCGATTAGAGTTTTTACTTTAAATGTTTTAGCAATACCCATCCAATAAATATAACAGAATTGGATATAGAGAATATTTCAGAAGGAGTCATGGTTAAATTATATGGTATTTGTATTGATTAAATAGACTGCTCTACATAAGCTTTAAAATTATCTAAAATCATTTGCCAGCCTGCTTTTTGCATTTCTTCTGGGTTTTGATTTTCTGGTTCAAATTGCTCTGTAACAACGGTGGAATCTCCTTTAGGTTCAAAACCAACTTTCATCTGACGACCGTCTCCTAAAATAATTTCTATTGATTTCTCCAGTTCAATTTTTTGATAAGTCCCCCAGAAATCAAAACTAAAGGAATTGTCTTTGGCTGCCATAGTGTAATGAAATTCACCACCCACTTGAAGGTTATTTGTTGCATTGGGGCAATGCCAATCTGCTGCTGCAAAATTCCAATTTTTAACATGTTCTTCTTTTGTCCAATATTCCCAAACCTTTTGTAAAGGTGCATTTATTATAGTAGTAACAGTAATCATAAAATGTTAATTAAATTATAGTTGTAGCAATCGCATGTCTTTGTTTTCTAATACTTCTTTTGAATAGCCATTTATTCCAACAGTAAACATGATATTTGCTAATTGATTATCTGTAATACTTAAATTGTTTCCCATTAATTTTAGGATGGGATACAAGAATCTAGATAATGTATAAAAGAAATTAGGTTCTTTCCTTTTTTTAGTAGGATAAATATAACCAGGCCTAAATGAATAAAAGGCTTTAAAATGTAAGGAAGAAAGTGCATTTTCAATAGCGCCCTTATCTCTTGCAAACTGCATAGTACTTTTTTCTGTTCTATCTGCACCTTGTCCACTTAGTAAGCAAAATGTAGCATTGGGAGATTTTTGATGAATTGCTTTAGCTAGGCTTAAAGGATAATCGTAATTGATTACTCTAAATTCTTCTGCAGGAACGGTGCCAGTATAAGCACCTAAACAATAAAAGATAATATCTATCTCTTTAAAATATTGTTGTTGATTTGTATAAACAAAAAAATCAGTCACTACAACTTCTTTGTATTTGGGATGGTTGATATTACCAGATCTTCGAACCAAAGCAACTACTTCAGAAATGTCATTACATTCTAAACATAGCTTTAAAACCAAGCCACCAATCATGCCCGTACTACCTGTAATAATTACTCTTTTGCTCATTGAGCAAAGATATATAAGAGAATCTGTTTTTCTTATGTGATTTTTGATACAAATAGCCTGAAGTTATATCAGTAATTTTATAAAAATTACCCGACCTTTTGAAAGAAAAATTTGAACTTGGGCTTAGAAAAAATTGGAAGCAATTTACCTTGTTGGTAATTGTAAATGCATTTGTAGGTGGTATGATTGGGCTAGAAAGGACCATAATTCCACAATTTGCAGAAATCAATTTTGGTATTGCCTCAAAAACCGCCATCTTTTCTTTTATTATTGCATTTGGTGTAGTAAAGGCAATATCAAATTATTTTACTGGAAAATTAGCCAATAGATTTGGTAGAAAAAATTTATTATTAATTGGATGGTTGTTAGCAATGCCCATTCCATTTATATTAATTTATGCACCATCTTGGAATTGGGTGATTTTTGCAAATGTATTACTCGGCATTCATCAGGGATTAACTTGGAGTAGCACTGTAGTGATGAAGATTGATTTAGTGGGAGAGAAAGACAGGGGATTAGCAATGGGATTAAATGAATTTGCTGGATATGTATCTGTCGGACTTGTTGCATTTTTTACTGGATATATTGCTAATAAATATGGAGTAACACCTTATCCATTTTATCTCGGAATTTTTATATCTATAATTGGTTTTATAATTACAGCATTATGGGTTAAAGATACTAGTGTTTTTATTCAACAAGCTACAAACACTATTAAGACTCAAAAAAAACAAAATATATTTATTGAAACGTCTTTCAAAAATAAAACACTCAGTTCTGTTACACAAGCAGGCCTTGTAAATAATTTAAACGATGGAATGATATGGGGACTACTTCCAATTTTATTATTAAGCTTACAATTCAATAATGAAAAAATAGGAATCATAACAGCTATTTATCCAACTGTTTGGGGAATTGGACAGTTATTCACTGGAAAAATGTCAGATCATTATTCAAAAAAAGGAATGCTCTTTTGGGGAATGTTTTTACAAGGTGTGGCAATTATTGCAATTCCCTTTAGTACTAATTTTTTTGTTTTATCAACTATTTCAGGTGTTTTAGGCATTGGGACAGCAATGGTTTACCCAACATTTTTGTCAACTATTGCACAAGTAGCAACTCCAATAGAAAGAGCTGAAAGTATAGGAACATTTAGACTTTGGAGAGATTTAGGATATGCCATTGGTGCTGTAATATCTGGTATTACAGCTGACTTATTCGGAATTGAATACGCAATATATTTGATTGGAGGATTGACAATTATTTCTTCAATAGTTATAAAATTAAGAATGCCGAACAAAAATTAAAAATTTTAAATTACAATTATTTAGTTTTTTCTCTCGAGCTCATCAATGGTCTTTTTAGCAGCTGCTAATCTAGCAAGTCTATTTTTCTCTATCAATTTATTCACGGCCCAATGTTCTAATTTATGATGTAATGGAATTAATAAAGAAGCCATTGCAACTAAACTTAACAACATTAAAAATGGAGAGTGATGAGTTATTTTTTCTAAAAAAGGATGAACAAGTAAATTTAAAAATTCGAAAACGATTAATAGTGAAACAACACTCAAAAACTCAATTACTTTGGTGTTGGTAATATGTTTTCTACTAAATAGAATAAAGAAAATAAAGAAAGTAACTATTCCTAAAGCGATAAATGTGTATTGTAAATTTTCTTTCTGCGCCTCGGCTGCTTTTTCTTCTTCTAGTTTTAATTGATCCTGGCGAGATTCTTCTTCAACACTCATTAACTGAGCTTGTTGTAAAGCTTTGATATTATATAAAGTGTCATTCGCTGTTCTATAAATTTCAGAATACTTAAATGCACTATCAATATTTACATCTCTGTAGATATTCAAAAGTAATTTTGCAGGACCAACGCTTAGTGTTTGGAAAGCTGTATTTTTTACACTTGCAATGGCTAATGTTGCGTACAACTTAGCTGAATCTTTTTGATTATTGGCATAAAAATAATCTGCCATTGCTGAATAAGCAATGCTTGCAAATTTAGGAGACTTGATTCTTTCAGATTCTTGAAGCGCTAACTTCCAATAACTTAGTGCCAATGTTGGATTCTTCATAGCGGCATGAATACTTCCAAATTGTAAATAAGTAGAAGTTAACCAGTAATTAATTCCTGATTTTATGGCCATCTCATATGCTTTCTGAGTATACACTAAAGCCGAATCCACTTTATTCATAGCTAAATAAATCGTTCCCATATCATTCACAGCACAAACTGAAATGATATCAGTTTCATATCTAGAGCCCGCGTCAATAGCAGCCTTATTGTAAGAAACGGCTTTATCAAAATCACCCATGGTTAAATAAGACAGGGCCAACATGGCTTTACCAAATGTCTTTAATCGATCATTTTTAGATTTTTCTGCTACCTGATTAGCTAAAATTCCGTACTCTAAGCTTTTTACCTGGTTACCAAAAGCTATATAATCGTAACAAAGACATGCATACCCCAATAATTGACAAACCAAATCATTGTTCTTTTGACCATATAAAAGGATTCTTTCAGAATTATGCATATCCTCCACCGGATTGGTTTCAGAAATAGTCAAGGCACTCATCGCTAAATAATACCTTGCGCTATCATTCTTTTCTGCTGCAATTTTTGGGAAAAGTGAGTCCAAATTTGGTGGTTTTTGAGAAAAATCCACTTTAGCACTCTGTGACAAACCCA
>JACCDW010684291.1_pt1 | contig 15683 bp, 13 predicted proteins | sample 7449781 | NCBI WGS metagenome assembly JACCDW01 (sample SAMN15323449, study PRJNA562643) | freshwater metagenome | isolation source: river surface water | place: USA:Blue River Watershed | collected 2017-08-18
CCGAGGTGATCGACCTGCGCGATCCGCTCGATGGCATGGCCCAGAACTACCTGACCTGCCCCATCAGCATCTCCGCGCCGCAGGTGATCGAGAAGGTGATCGAGCACTGCGAGTACTACGAGATCGACGGCCTGGTGCTGCACGGCGCGCGCACCTGCCGCGCCTTCTCGTACCCCCAGTACCTGCTGGCCGATGCGGTGGGCAAGCGCATGGGCATGCCGGTGGCCATGTTCGAGGGCGACATGGTGGACGAGACCTTCTACAAGGACGAACTCGTGAACAGCCGGGTCGAGGCGATGCTCGAACAGATCGAGGCCCGCCGCCAGCGCAATCGTTCCTGAGGCCGCCGCGATGAATGCGCCCGCCCGTCCCGCCGCCGGCTACGTGCTGGGGATCGATTTCGGCTCCACCACCGGCAAGGCGGTCGTGCTCGATGCGGCCACTGGCCGGATCGCGGCCAGCGCCGTCTCGCAAAAGGGCGCGGTCAGCGACGAGGGCGTGAAGGCCGCCCTGGCGCAGGTCTTCGGCGAGTTGGGCATCGGCCCGAAGGACATCCTGCGCTGCGTGGCCACCGGCTACGGCCGGCGCATGCTGGACATCGCCGACCGCACCATCACCGAGATCACCTGCCACGCGCGGGGCGCGGTGTCGCTGGAGCCTTCCGCGCGCATGGTGATCGACATCGGCGGGCAGGACAGCAAGGTGATCGCGGTGGACGAGGCTGGCCTCGTCACCCAGTTCGCGATGAACGACCGCTGCGCCGCGGGCACCGGCAAGTTCCTGGAGGTGCTGGCGCGCGCGGTGAACATCGAACTGGCCCGCATGGGCCCGGCGGCCCTGGCAGCCGAGGGCTCGGTGAAGATCACCAGCATGTGCGCCACCTTCGCGGAGACCGAGGTCATTGCCCTGCTCGCCGAAGGCTGCGACAAGGCGGTGGTGCTCGATGGCGTGCACGCGGCCGTGGCCAACCGGGTCATGGGGCTCGTGAGCCGCGTGGGCCAGCGTGAACCCATCGTCATGACGGGCGGCGTCGCGCAGAACATCGCCGCGGTCACGCACATCGAGCGGGCCCTGAGCACGCGCCTGATCATTCCCTCGCACGCCCAGGTGGCCGGTGCGCTCGGTGCGGCCCTGTTCGCGCTGGACGACCTGCGCACCGACGGCGTGAGCCAGCGCCTGCTGGATCCGAAGATCGAGGACCAGGTGGAGGCGGTGGAGGCGGGCGGCCTGCCCTGTGCCCCCGCCTGCGCCCAGAAGCCGGGCGAGCAGCCCATCGCCTTCCAGCGCGCCCCGGGCGCCTGAACCCGGAAAGACACACCATGGCAGGCCCCTTGAGCGGCATCCGCGTGATCGAAATGGCGGGCATGGGCCCGGGTCCCTTCTGCGGCATGCTGCTGGCGGACATGGGGGCTGATGTGGTGCGCGTCGAGCGCCTGGCCGCGACCGACCGCGGCATCGACTTCCCGCCGAAGTTCGACCTGCTCAATCGCAACAAGCGCTCGCTGGCGATCGACCTCAAGTCCGAAGCCGGCCGCGCCGCGGTGCTGCGCCTGGCGGGCAGCGCGCACATGCTGATCGAGGGCTTCCGCCCCGGCGTGATGGAGCGCCTGGGCCTGGGGCCGCAGGAGTGCCTGGCGGTCTCGCCCGCGCTGGTGTATGGCCGCATCACGGGCTGGGGCCAGGAGGGGCCGCTGGCGAATGCAGCCGGCCATGACCTGAACTACATCGCCCTGGCGGGCGCCCTGGAAGCCATCGGTCCCGCCGGCGGCGCGCCCTCGGTGCCCCTGAACCTGATCGGTGATTTCGGCGGTGGCGCGCTGTACCTGGCCATGGGCCTGCTGGCCGCCGTGATCGAGGCGCGCAGCAGCGGCAAGGGGCAGGTGGTCGATTGCGCCATGGTCGATGGCGTGGCCAGCCTGCTCACGATGCAGTACGCGCTGCTGCAGATGGGGCAGTGGAAACGTCCGCGCGGCGAGAACCTGCTCGATGGCGGCGCGCCCTTCTACGGCGTGTACCGCACGGCCGATGGCCAGTACGTTTCGGTGGCGCCCGTGGAAAAGCGCTTCTACGAGGAGATGCTGGAACGCATCGGCCTGTCCGGCGAGACCCTGCCGCGGCAGAACGACCCCGCAGGCTGGGCCACGCTGCGCGAGCGGCTGGCCGCCGTGTTCGCCTCACGCACCCGGGCCGAATGGGACGCGGTGCTCGAAGGCACCGATGCCTGCTACGCCCCCGTCCTGAACCTGCGCGAGGCCGCGGCGCACCCGCACAGCCAGGCCCGCGGCGTGTACACGCAGGTCGAGGGCGTGCTGCAGGCCAATCCCGCGCCCCGCTTCACCCGCACGCCGTCGGCCGTTCGCCACGGCGCGCCCGCCCCGGGCGCCGATACGGCGCAGGTCCTGGCCGACTGGGGTTTCAGTCCCGACGACATCGGTCAGATGCAGGCCGGGCGCGTCATCTGACGTTTCCAGAACTGTCTGCGCGCAAGGCGTGAGGGTTTTGGGGTGGAGGGCTTGCCTGCCCCATTAATTGCAAAACATTAAATCGAGATAATCCGCTAATGGTATGTGTTTGAATTGAACAATAAAATCCCGAGGCTTAACGAGGGGTTTAGTTACATGTCTGTAACAATATGCCGAATATAAAAAAATCGGCAAGAGTTGCAGATGGCGATGTTGCACTTTCCAAAAAGCTTGATGGGGCATTTCCTGTTTTGGGCCGCACTGACGGCCAGCGGTTATGTCCATGCCCAGTCCCAATCCCCGGTTTACATCGGCCTGGATGCGGCCTACAGCATCAAGACCAATACCGCGCCCAAGGCGATCGAGCGGGGCGTTCTGGCGGCGATGGAGGAAATCAATGCGCGTGGGGGCGTGCTCAATGGGCGCCCCCTGCGCCTGGTCACCACGGACAACCAGGGGCTGCCCGCACGCGGCCGGGACAACCTGGCGGAGCTGGCGGCCAAGCCGGACCTGATCGCTGTTCTGGCTGGCAAATACAGCCCGGTCACGGTGGAAATGGTGCCCGAGGCCAATCGCCTGAAGGTTCCCCTGGTCAGCGTCTGGGGCTCGGCGGACCCGATCACCGACGGCACTGCAAACCCTTCCTTCGTGTTCCGCCTGTCGCTCAAGGACAGCTGGGGCGTGGAAGCCATGATGCAGCGCGCCAGAACTGCGCACCAGGCCCGGCGTCTGTGCGCCATCCTTCCCAATACCGCCTGGGGACGTTCCGCCGACAATGTCCTGAAGTCGAAGGCCTCCGCCGATGGGATGACCGTGGTGGCCTCGCACTGGTACAACTGGGGCGACACCGACTACCGCGAGCCCCTGGCCTCCTGCACCCGGGCGTTCGCACAGGCCATCCTCTTGGTGGCCAACGAACGCGAAGCGTCCAGCCTGCTCACGCAGCTGGCAGAGGTCCCCGCTTCATCCCGTCTGCCTGTGGTGGCCCACTGGGGCCTGACCGGGGGCGTCCTGCATCAGCTGGCCGGGCCGGCGCTCGAGAAGGTCGACATGCAGGTGATCCAGACCTTCACCTTCATTGGCAACCAGAGGCCAGCGGCCCGCCGCCTGGCCCAGTGGATCCTGAAGGACGCCCAGCTGACTGCGGTGGAACAGATTCCCGGACCGGTGGGTTCGGCCCATGCCTATGACATGACCCACCTGCTGGCACTGGCCGTGAACAAGGCGCAAAGCACGCGGGGGGATGACATCCGCAAGGCCCTGGAAACCTTGCCGCCCTTCGAGGGCGCCGTGCGGCGCTACGCCCCGGCCTTCACCGCCACCTCGCACGAGGCGCTGACGCCCCGAGAAGTGCTGTTCGTGCGCATGCAACGCAGCGGCGAGCTCACGCCGGTGCGCTGAAGCGGATCTTCCCCGGATGCCTAACAAGCCGTCTTCGCGATTCCGGGACGGCATCAGCGTTCCCCTGATCAGGATCCTGCGGCTGTACGTGATCCTGATCACCAGCCTGTTCATGGTGCTGGTGGTTCTCGCCACGTACTTCTATCAACGTGCGGAACTCGAGCATGAGCGCGAGCAGGTCCTGACACGCCTCGATTCCGAGATCACCACGCAGGCGGGCGAACTGGCGGCCCTGGCGACCTCGCCCCTGCTATCGACCGGTCTCACCGACAGCCAGGGGCGCGAGGCGTACCTGCAACCCCTGCTGGACAGGTTCAACCGCAGCGCGTTGCGCAAGTTCTATGTCCTGGACTACCGGGGCCGGATCTTCATCGGCTCGCAGGGACCCCAGGACGTTCAGGCGTCGATGGTCGTCTCTGCGCCTGCCGTGACGGCCGCCGTGCGTGAATCCCGTGACGGGTTCGGCCTGCTCGATCACGGGAAGGAAACGCCCATGGTGCTGCTGGTGCAGCGCGTCCAGAATCCGCAGGCGGAACAGCCCGTGGGCTTCATCGTCGCCGTCGTCGATTTCTCGGCGATCCTGCGTCCGCTGAACATCGATCCCAGCATCGACGTGTCGCTGGGACTGGGGGATCTGCCCCTGACGCCATCGCCGTCCGAGCGGTGGGTGTTTTCGGCGGCAGGCCAGGCGGTGGCGGGAACGCCCGATTTCAGTGTCCCGGTGCGCGGGTATGTCGAGCGCTCGGTGTATTCCCTGGTGGCCTACAGCCTGACCGGCTGGCTGATCGCGCTGCTCCTGGGGTTGTGGACCATCACGCGGGTCAGGTCCTGGGCCGAGCGGTTCGCGTCGACGATCACGCAGCGCCTGGATCGTCTGCTGATCGAATGCCAGCGGCTGCTGGCCGGCGAGAGCCCGGGACCGATCGAGTCCGGTCCGCAGGACGAGCTGTCCCAGGTGACGGCGGCCCTGAACGCCATGCTCCTGAAACAGAAGCAATTCACCGACGACCTGCGGACCACTGCACTGGTCTTCTCCACGGCGGCCGAAGGCATCCTGGTGACTGATCCGAACGGCCGGATCGTGCAGGCCAATGCGGCCTTGCTGGCCATGACCGGGTACGCGCTGCACGAATTGCTGGGGCAGCATGCGGGCGCCCTCTACCGGGGCACGGCAAACCCGCAGGACAGCCGTCAGATGTCGCAGAACCTCGCCACCACCGGGCGATGGACCGGGGAGACGACATTCCTGGGCCGCAACGGCCAGCCGGTGCTGGCCTCGGTGGCCCTTTCCCGCATCCTGGATGAAAACGGGCAGATCCTGGGCAATGTGGCCGTGATCACCGACATCTCGCGCCTGAAGAAGATCGAGAGCCAGTTGCGGGAACTGGCCAACCAGGACGCGCTGACCGGCCTGTCCAATTTCCGCCACATGTCGGAGCAGGCCCTTGCGGTGATTGAAGCGGCGAGGCGGGATTCTCGGCGGCTGGCTGTCGTGTTCATGGACCTGGACAATTTCAAGGCCGTGAACGACGAGCACGGACACGATGTCGGGGACGCCGTCGTGCGGGCCGTTGCGCAACGCTTGAAGACACAGATGCCTTCAGGGCACCTTCTGTGCCGCCGCTCGGGTGACGAATTCATCGCCGTCCTTGCCAGGGATTCCGACGGCGATCAGGGCCTGACCCAGTTGCTCAAGAGCCTGACGCCTGTGGAGGTGCCTGCGCCATCGGGCAGCCTGTCGGTGACGGCCACGATCGGCGTCAGCCGCTTTCCCGAGGACGGTACCGACTGGCATGAGTTGCAGATCCGCGCCGATGTCGCGATGAATGCGGCCAAGCAGGAACGCCGTGGCTCCCTGGTCTGGTATGACGGCGCCATCGGCCGCAGGCTGTTCAGGCGCCGCCAGATCCACGCCCGCCTGCGCGAGGCCATCGAGGTCGGCGCGTTCGATGTCCATTACCAGCCGGAGATGGACCTGGCCACGGGGCGCGTCGTGGGCTTCGAGGCGCTATCGCGCTGGCACGACAGCGAACTGGGCACGGTCAGTCCAACCGAGTTCATTGCCGCCGCCGAGGAGGCCCGGGTGATGGATGCCTTCACGCTGGCGATTGCGGGCAAGGTGCTGCATGACAAGCCCTTGCTGCAGGCCCGTTTTCCCGGCGCGGTGGTGGCCTTCAACGCGTCGCCCCAGGTGTTTCGCCGCTCTCGCCTGCTTGAATTCCTTTCGGGACGCAGCGTCCAGGATGCCAGCGTACTGGAGGGCCTGGAGATCGAACTGACCGAGACCGAGATCTTCCGCAGCGATCCCAGCCTGCAGCTGCAGATGCAGGCGCTCGTGGGCCTGGGCGTGCGGCTGGTGATCGACGATTTCGGCACCGGCTATTCCTCCCTGAGCCGCCTGACGCAGTTCCCGATCAGCCGCCTGAAGATCGACCGTTCCTTCGTCGAGGGCCTGGGCCGCCGGCGCGAGACGCGCATTGTTCGCCTGATCGTCGACCTGGCCAAGGCCCTGGGCCTGCAGGTGACGGCCGAAGGGGTGGAAACCGTGGAACAGCGGGACGCCCTGCTCGCGATGGGATGCCGCCGGGGGCAGGGATGGCTGTTCGCCAAGGCGATGCCTGCCGGCGAACTGCTGGCCGCCGACCCGCCACTGAGTTTCCCTGCGCCAGGACCTGTGCAGGACAAACCCAGCCCGCAGCCGCTTGACTGAAAACGGAGCCGCCGGATGAAAGCCAATCCCCCGCCCGGACACTACATCGACCTGACGACGCGCGATGGCGCCGTGGTCAGGACCTACGTGGTGGAGCCCCGTCAGGCGCCCCGTGCCGTTCTCGTGGTCCTGCAGCACATGGACCAGCGCCGTCCGGGCAGCACGCACAAGGACCGCTCGCCGGCGGCTTCCGGCGAGAACCGCCCGGGTGTCAGCCCGCATGCACGGCACATGTGCGAGGCCTTTGCCCAGGAGGGCTATCTCGCGCTGTCGCCCTCCACCTTCGGCCGTGGCGTTTCGGGCACGGACTATGGCTACCGCATCGAGCAGACCTACTGGTCGTCGCGCCTGGCCGCGCCCCTGGCCGCACTGCCCTCGCCTGCGGTGATGTTCGACATCGAGGCGGCCTTGCTGCACGCAGGCCGCGTGGCCCCCAACCTGGGCGTGGGCATGGCGGGCTTCTGCTGGGGCGGCCTGCTGGCCTGGCGCGCGGCCTCGCAGTTCAAGGCGCTGCGCGCTACCGTGTGCCATTACCCGGGCGGCATCGATGGCGAGTCAGACCGCCAGCTGCAGCCCCTGTGCCCGGTGCTCGTGCAATTCGCGACCGACTCGCGCTGGATGCCCCGTGCCAGTGCTGATGCCTTCCTCCAGGCGCAGAAGACCCGCGGAGCCGCCGTTTCTGCAGAGCCTGCCGTGCCCGCGGTCGATTGCCAGGTGCATGAAGCCCGCTACGGCTTCATGCAGCCGCAGCATCCTGCGTTCGACGCCAGTGCCCATGCCGCCGCGTGGCGCCGCACGCTGGATTTTCTGGCCGCGCATGTCGGCCCCCCCGATGGGGCGGCTTGAGGTCTTCCGGGCGCGCCTGAGGCCGCTTTTCGACGCCCCGGGCCAAGCCTGCTATACTTGCGGGCTCAGCGGCTGTAGCTCAGTTGGATAGAGTACTTGGCTACGAACCAAGGGGTCGTGGGTTCGAATCCTGCCAGCCGCACCATCCATGGAAAGGCCAGTTCCGAAAGGAACTGGCCTTTTTCATTGGGCCGGGCCGATCTGGGCCGGGCAGATCCGGACCAGGCATGTGGCTTGCCCCTGGTGAGGTGTCCCCATGCGGGAGACGCTTCAACCCTAGGAGGTACCTTCCATGCCCCAGCTTTCCACTTTCGTGCGCCCGGCGGGCGCCATCACCCTGATGCTGTGCCTGGGCGCCAGCCTGGCGGGCTGCGCCCAGACCGGACGCAGCACCCTGGGCGGGCCCGGCGATCCCTCGACGTCCGAGGAGCAGCAGCGGGCCCGCGGCTCCCTGCACTCCGTACCGCCTGGTCAGAACATGCCCGGCGGAGGCGAGGCGGGCACGGGCGCCTCGGGCAATGACGCGAAGAACAGCAGCCCGGGACAGTGAGGCTAGGGCGCCAGTGATTCGCCGCGCAGGAAGCACTGGCGCGCGCAGTAGTCCACCAGGGCATCGATCTCGGTGGACTTGTCGAAGGCGGCGTCCACGCCCAGTTGCGCGCAGCGCTTGCGGACGCCCGCGGTGATGTAGTTGCTGAAAAGAATCACCTTCTGCCTGGGCGTGCGCGCGCCCAGGTGCTCGATCAGGTGCATGCCGCTGCCGCTGCGAAGGAACAGGTCGACCACCAGCAGGTCCCAGCCCTGCGGGTGCGCGCCGAGCCAGCGGTCCGCCTCGGCCTGGGTATGGGCCGTGCCGACCACCCGCACGCAGGTCAGCTCCTGCAGGGTGCCGACCAGGTTCTCGCACAGGCTCGGGTTGTCCTCGACGACGTAGGCGTGAAGTTCCGCTGCGTGCATGGGTCCGCCAGGAAGCAACTCGTTACCACTCTACCCGGCAAGTGCTTGAGTCGCCGCAATCCGCGTCGTCAAATCACGTCGGACGGCGTCGACAGCCTGCGGCCCGCCTTTGTTTTTCCCAGACATGACCCCTGCCTCGTATGGCTGCGGCCCGTCCGCACCGGACGCGGACCCGACGCCCGCTTCCATGCACCCTGGCACGAGTGCACTGGCCCTTCTCGAGGAAACGGCCCGCGCCGGCCTGTGGCGGCTGGACCTTGCCAGCGGCAGGGTCCACCTGTCCCCCTGGCTGTGCGATCTGACCGGCCTGCCGGCCTGTGCCGCGCAAGGATTCGCTTTCGTGGCCGAACCCTGGCGTGAAGCCCTCGAGGCCCAGGTTCGTGAGTGCGCGGGGCAGGGCGTCCCCTTCGACTGCCCGGCCCAGGTTGTCACGCGGTCAGCGCGCCGTGTGTGGGTACGCGTGCGGGGGCAGCCCCTGCGAGGCGAGGACGGACGCATCGAGGGCGTCGAAGGTGTGGTGCGTGAGGTCACACCGCATGCCGCCAGCCGGGGGGCACTGGTCACCGTCGACGCGATGGGCCGCTTCACCGACCTCAATCCGCAGGCCGAACAGTTGCTGGGCCGTCCGGCGTCCGGATTTCTAGGACGCAGCATCGCGGGGCTGTTCCAGAAAACTGCGCGCCTGCCGGTCGAGGAAGCCGTTCGCGCGGCGCTGACGCAGTCGCAGCCCCTGGAGATCGAAGCCCTGGACGCGCGCCAGAGTCAGTGGCTGGAGCTGCGCGGCGAGCCTTTCGCCGGCGGCCTGGCGATCCAGCTGCGGGATGTCACCGCGCGCCGGCAGTCGCAGGAGCAGTTGCGACTGCTCGAAGGCAGCATCGCCCGCCTGAACGACCTGGTGATCATCACTGAAGCGGGGCCTTTCAACGAGCCGGGGCCGCGCATCGTCTTCGTCAACGATGCCTTCGAGTCCCGCACGGGTTATACGCGCGGCGAAGTGCTGGGGCGTTCGCCCCGCCTGCTGCAAGGGCCGCAGACGCAGCGTGACCGCCTGGACCAGATCCGCAGCGCGCTCGAACAGTGGCAGCCGGTACGGGTGGACCTGATCAACTACCGCAAGAACGGTGAACCGTTCTGGGTCGACCTGGACATCTCCCCCGTCTGGGACAAGTCGCGAAAGCTCACGCACTGGGTGGCGGTGGGCCGTGACGTGACCGAGCGCAAGGCCGCCGAGCAGAAGATCCGCTACCTCGCTTTCTACGACGCGCTCACGGGCCTGCCGAACCGGCAGCTGCTCCTGGACCGCCTGCACGCCACGCTCGATCGCCGCACGGGCGCGCAGGGCGGCGCGCTGATGTTCATCGACCTGGACAACTTCAAGGTGCTCAATGACACCTTGGGCCACCAGCGGGGTGACCAGCTGCTGCAGCAGGTCGCCGAGCGGCTGGGCGCCTGCGTCGCGCACGAGGACACGGTGGCCCGCCTGGGCGGCGACGAGTTCGTGATCCTGCTGCAACCCCGTGGCCACGGGCCGCAGGCGGCCGCGACCGCCGCGGCCGTGGTGGCAGGCCGTATCCTGAAGGCGCTGGGGGAGCCCTATCCGCTGCCTGGCTACCTGCATCACAGCACCTGCAGCATCGGTGTGACCGTATTCGGGCCCGAGCGCGCGACGGTCACCGAACGCCTGAAGCAGGCGGATCTCGCCATGTACCAGGCCAAGCACGCCGGCCGCAACACGGTGTGCTTCTTCGATCCGCAGATGCAGGCGGTGGCCAGCGCGAACGCGGCGCTCGCCGCGGACCTGCGCCAGGGATGGCGCGAGGGCCAGTTCCTGCTGGATTACCAGCCGCAGGTGGACAGCCTGGGCCGCATGACCGGGGTGGAGGCCCTGCTGCGGTGGGTGCATCCGGCGCGCGGGCGCGTCCCGCCGGCGCAATTCATTCCCATCGCCGAGGAAACCTCCCTGATCCTGGACATCGGCCGCTGGGTCCTGGACCAGGCCTGCGCGCAGCTGGCCCGGTGGGCCGTACAACCGGGACGTCAGCACCTGTCCATCGCGGTCAATGTCAGCGCGCGCCAGTTCCGCGACCCCCAGTTCGTCGACGAGGTGATGGCGTCCATCGCCCGTGCCGGCATCGCGCCGCAGAAGCTGAAACTGGAACTCACCGAGAGTCTGATGGCCGATGGCATCGAGGTCACCGTGGCCAAGATGGGAAACCTCAAGGCCATGGGGGTGGAACTGTCGCTGGACGACTTCGGCATGGGGTATTCGTCCCTGTCCTACCTGAAGCGGCTGCCCCTGGACCAGTTGAAGATCGACCGCGAATTCGTGAAGGACCTCCTGACGGATCCCAACGATGCAGCCATCGCGCGCACCATCATCGGCCTGGCGCAGAGCCTGCAGCTGGACGTGATCGCCGAAGGCGTGGAGGACGAGGCGCAGCACGAATTCCTCGTGCGGCATGGTTGCCGCGCCTTCCAGGGGCACTTGTTCTGCGAGCCGCTGCCGATCGACGCGCTCGAGGCCTTCATCGACCGGGCGCGTGTCGCCGCCTAGGTGCTTCCTCAGTGCGGCGCGATCTGCAGCGGGCTGGTTGCGACCAGGCGGGGAAGCCGGATGGCGATCAGGTTCGCCTGAAGGTGCAGGTCGTAGGTCCCGGCTGCCGCCAGCGCCTGCAGGTCCCGCGCCTGCAGGGGGCGGTAGGGGAGGTCGGGGCCTTGGGATGCTTGCGCCTGCGGCGTGCTCGCCTCGGTACGCTGCAGGACCAGGGTGGCATGCGTGGCGTCCATCTGCGCGCTGACCCGTAACTCCCCCGTCTCGCGGGCCTGGTCCGACAGGAGCATCAGCCCGGACAGCAGCAAGGAGCGCAAGGCACTGCGCGACACGTCGAAGCCGGGCGCCGGCCATTCGGCCTGCACCGGGAAGCCGCGGTACGCCAGCCCGCTGCGCACGAGGGCCACGCACTCCTTCAGGCCTTCGCGCAAGTCGATGCCGTCGTCCTCCGGGGGGACCAGCCAGCTGGCCACCCGCAGCGAGTCGGCTACCGCTTCCCGGGTGGCGTGCTGGATGCGCCCGAGTTGATGCTGCAGGTCCTCCAGAGGGGGCAGTCCCCGGTCCAGGCGGGCGGTGATCACCTCCGTCATCATCGCCACGGCCTGGAGGTTGACGATCAGGTCATGCCGCAGGGCCGGTCCCATGCGCCTCAGGACGGCGTAGCGGGCGGCCTCGCTGGCCTGGCCGGGTGGCTCGTCGGCTTGCATCGGGCGATTGTGGGCAGGGACCTGTCCCGTCCTTGTCAGGGGTGCGCTGCGGCCCCCGTAGGAGCCGGTTGGCGCGGACGTCGCGCGGGCCCGCTATGCTTGCGACCCGATGAACAAGGCCTTCACCCGCGAGACCGACGACGAGGACGACGATGCCGCGCCCGGGTCTTCGCCGATTCCCGCCGGCACCCGCAACTACATCACGCCCGCAGGCTATGCGCGCCTGCGCGCCGAGTTGCTGCAGTTGATCGACGACGAGCGCCCGCGCGTGGTCGACGTGGTGCACTGGGCCGCGAGCAACGGCGACCGCTCCGAGAACGGCGACTACCTTTACGGCAAGAAGCGCCTGCGCGAGATCGACCGGCGTATCCGCTTCCTGACCAAGCGGCTGGAGATCGCCGAGGTGACCGATCCCTCGGTGCACCACGGGCGCGACCAGGTGTTCTTCGGCGCGACGGTCCGTTATGCCGGCGAGGACGGCCAGGAACGCGAGGTCACCATCCTGGGCATCGACGAGGCGGACAGCCGCCTGGGCCAGGTCAGCTGGATATCCCCCATCGCGCGGGCCTTGCTCAAGGCCCGCGAGGGCGACGTGGTGAGGCTGCAGACCCCGGCGGGGATGCAGGAGATCGAGGTCCTGCAGGTGCGCTATCCGGCGCCCTGAGCAGGTGCTTCAGGCGCCGCGGCGTCCGCGTTGCACTCTCAGCACGTCGGGGATGCGCTTGAGGGCGCGTATCACGGCATCCAGGTGGCTGCGGTCACGCACCGCGATCAGGAAACGCAGGTCGGCGGCATCCTGCGCGCGGCCTTCGTCCATGTCCACGTGGGTGATGTCGGCCTCCGCGCCGGCCATGGCCGAGGCCACCCGCGCCAGCACCCCCTTGCCACTGCCGACGGTGACCTGCAGGTGTGTTTCGAAGGAGCGCACCGGCTCGTCGGACCACTCCACGCCGATGAAGCGCTCGCTGTCCTTGTTCAACAGGCGCTTGGCGCTGGCGCACTCCTCGGCGTGGACCACCAGGCCCTCGCCGCGTCCCAGGTAGCCGACGATGCGGTCGCCCGGCAGCGGGCGGCAGCAGCTGGCGTATTGCACCGAGGCGTTCTCGCTGCCGTCCAGGATCACGGCGCCATGCGAGGGGTTTTCATGCGCGGTGAAGCGTTCACGCGTCATCAGCAGGGCGTCCGGTTTCTCCCCGCCCTCGGCCAGCAGGGTCACCAGGCGCTTGGCCACGATGCCCGCGATGCGCTTGCCCAGGCCGATGTCCATCAGCAGTTCTTCCCGGTGACGGCTGCCGGTGAACCGCAGCAGCTTGTCCCACACGCCCTGGTGCGCCTCGTCGGCGGCGGGCAGGCGCTCGATGCCTTCCGCGCGCAGGGCCTGCGTGAGGAGCTTCTCTCCCAGCGTCTGGGACTCGGCCTGCGCCATGGTCTTGAGGTGGTGACGGATCTTGGAGCGCGCGCGCCCCGTGCGCACGAACCCGAGCCAGGCCGGGTCCGGCGTGGCGGTGGCGGCGGTTTCCACTTCCACCACGTCGCCGTTCTTCAGCTCGGTGCGCAGCGGCACCTGGCTGCCGTTGATCTTGGCAGCCACCACGTGGTCGCCGATGTTGCTGTGGATCGCGTAGGCGAAGTCAACGACGGTGGCGCCCCGGGGCAGGGCCATGATCTGGCTCTTGGGGGTGAACACGTAGACCGCGTCCGGGAACAGGTCGATCTTGACGTGGTCCCAGAATTCGGCGGCGTCGCGCGTCTCGTGCTGGATGTCCAGGAGGGACTGCAGCCACTTGGCGCCGGTGCTGTCGGCGGCTTCGTGATCGCTGGGGTTGGCCTTGTAAAGCCAGTGGGCGGCCACGCCGGATTCAGCCACCACATGCATGGCTTCGGTGCGGATCTGGAATTCCACGTTCACGCCCGCCGGCCCCACCAGCGTCGTGTGCAGCGACTGGTAGCCGTTCACCTTGGGGATGGCGATGTGGTCCTTGAAGCGGCCCGGCACCGGCTTGTACATCTGGTGGATGATGCCCAGGGCGGTGTAGCAGTCGATCAGGCGCGGCACGATCACGCGCAGACCATAGATGTCGGTGACCTGGGCGAAGCTCAGGTGCTTCTCGTCCATCTTGCGGTAGATGGAGTACAGCGTCTTTTCGCGCCCGGCCAGGCGGATCTTCAGGCCGGCGGCTTCGAACGCGGTCTCGACTTCGCGCTGCACCTTCTGGATCAGGTCGCGGCGGCGGTTGCGGGCCTTGGCCACCGCCTTGGACAGCACCGCATGCCGCCAGGGCTTGATGTGGCTGAAGGCCAGTTCCTGCAGCTCGCGGTAGGTCTGGTTCAGGCCCAGGCGGTTGGCGATGGGGGCATAGATCTCCAGCGTCTCCGAGGAGATGCGGTGCCACTTGGACCGCGGCACGTCGTCCAGCGTGCGCATGTTGTGCGAGCGGTCGGCCAGCTTGATCAGGATGACGCGCACGTCACGCGCCATTGCCAGCAGCATCTTGCGGAAGGACTCGGCCTGGTTCTCCTCGCGGGTGTTGAACTGCAGCTTGTCCAGCTTGGTCAGGCCGTCCACCAGTTCGGCCACGGGGGCGCCGAAGCGCTCGATCAGTTCGGGCTTGGTGACGCCGCAGTCCTCGATCGCGTCATGCAGCAGGGCCGCCATCAGGGCCTGGGCATCCAGCTTCCACTGCGCGCACTGCGCCGCAACGGCGATGGGGTGGGTGATGTAGGGGTCGCCGCTGGCGCGGATCTGGCCCAGGTGGGCTTCGTCGGCGAAGCGGTAGGCCTGGCGTACCTGCTCGATGTCCCCGGCCTCCAGGTAATCGAGCTTGGCCATGAGCGCGGCAAAGCTGGCCGCCGCCGCCTTTGCCTGGGCAGAAGTCGGGGCGACGGGGGCCGGACGCTTGCGCTTGCCGGAAGAGGGCTCGAGCACCGCACTCATCCCTCAAATGTAGCGCGAGGCTCCCAGCCGGGGAACGGGCAAGAAAAAAGCACCGCGGGGCGGTGCTTTTCGTGACAGGGCGTTACAGGCGCCGCAGTCGGGTATCAGCCCGGAACCTTCTTGAGCATCTCCAGGCCGACCTTGCCTTCGGCGATCTCGCGCAGGGCGGTGACGCCCGGCTTGTTCTTGCTCTCGATCTTGGCGGCATGGCCCTGGCTCAGCATGCGGGCGCGGTAGGTCGCAGCCAGCACCAGCTGGAAGCGGTTGGGGATCTTCTGCAGGCAATCTTCAACGGTGATGCGGGCCATGAAAGCTCTCCGGGGTCAGGTGATGTGCAGGGCCTTGAAGGTGTCGGCCCGGGTCCGTCGCTGGGCCGAGAACTTCAGCCGCTGGGCGTGGACGATGGTCTTGAGGTCGAACAACGCTCGCTCAAATAACTCGTTGATTATAACGAAGTCGAATTCCCGGGCCTGGGCCATCTCCTCGGCGGCGTTCTTCAGGCGCACCTCGATGACCTCGGGGGTGTCCTCGCCCCGGCGCTCCAGCCGGGCACGCAGTTCTTCCCAGCTGGGGGGCAGGATGAAGATCAGGACGGCATTGGTGAAGATGCGCTTGATCTGGACGGCGCCCTGGAAGTCGATCTCCAGGATGACGTCGGCCCCCGAGGCGATGCGCTCCTCGATGGCCTTCTTGGAGGTGCCGTAGCGGTTGCCGTGGACGTTGGCCCATTCGACGAACGCGTCGGCCAGCACCATGGAATCGAACTCCTGGGGCGAGACGAAGAAGTACTCGCGTCCATGCTTTTCCTGGCCGCGCGGCGCCCGGGTGGTGTGCGACACCGAGGGCAGGACCTGGGCGTCCAGCTCCATCAGCGCCTTGACCAGGCTGGATTTGCCCGCCCCACTGGGGGCCGCGACGACGAAGAGGTTGCCTGGGTAGTCCACTTAAAAAGCCTTCATTCGATGTTCTGGACCTGCTCGCGCATCTGCTCGATCAGCACCTTCATGTCCACGGAAATGCGGGTCAGCTCCAGGGCCGCCGACTTGGAGCCCAGGGTGTTGGCTTCGCGGTGCAGCTCCTGGATCAGGAAGTCCAGGCGCTTGCCGACCTCGCC
>JACCDW011178373.1_pt1 | contig 15683 bp, 16 predicted proteins | sample 7449781 | NCBI WGS metagenome assembly JACCDW01 (sample SAMN15323449, study PRJNA562643) | freshwater metagenome | isolation source: river surface water | place: USA:Blue River Watershed | collected 2017-08-18
CAGGAATTCTGGGATGAATGTAGATACCATGCCCAAAAATAAATGAGTACCTGGAAGGAATTTTATTTAAAGATTAAAGCCAAGTCTTGGCCAAATTGTGATGACGAAAACAATTTTGATAAGCTGCCTGACGAAATTAAAAAAGAATGTATTGAGGTATTTGGATATCAACCAGGCAGCTTTCAACGTAAATCAAAGTTGATTCATAAAGTTTTTCCTATTCAAACAAAAACTGCTTGTCAATTAAAATGGACCTGGAGTACTATTTTTTTAACAGATGGAACAACAGCCAGTTGTCATAGAACAAATCATCATGAATTTGATACCGAAAACTTTAATTTTCACAATACGCCAGAAAAACTCGCCGATAGAAAAAAAATGCTAGAAGGCAAATGGCCGGACAAGGGTTGTGGGTATTGCAAAAATATTGAAAATGCAGGTGGTATAAGCGATAGGATTACAAATCTTGATTTACCGGGTATTCATGCACCTCCGGAATTAGAAAATAATCCGTTTGAAATAAATGTAACTCCTCGTATATTAGAAGTATATTTTGACAATCTTTGTAATTTAAAATGTGTTTATTGTAGTTCAAAATTTAGTAGTCTATGGGATGCTGAAAATATAAAATATGAAGGTCGAGCATTTATTAAAAATACAAATTTTGAAAAAAATAAACAAAAAGTTTTTGATTATTTAAAAATTCATAATAAAGATTTAGTTCTGTTTAATTTTTTAGGCGGAGAGCCGCTGTATCAACAAGAATTTATTGATTGTCTTGAATTATTTGAAAAATATCCGGCACCAAATTTAAAATTACAAATTTTTTCAAATTTAAACATTAAACTATCGAAGCTTAAACTAATTGTAAATAAAATTGAAAAATTAATTGAAACTAATAAATTAAGAGAATTTGAAATTACAGCAAGTCTTGACTGTTGGGGCAAAGAAGCAGAGTACGTTAGATTTCCTCTAAATCTTATTGACTGGGAAAAAAATTTTAATTATTTACTGAGTAAACATTGGATCAACTTGATCATTGGCTCAGTGATAACACCATTAACTATTAAAACATTACCTGATTTATTAGAAAAAATTAACGAATGGTCTAAAGTTAGAAAAGTTTATCATTACCAGAATTCAGTAACTTTTCCTGATCATCAGTATATTGATATATTCGGTGACATATTTAATACTGATTTTAATAAGGCGATTGAGTTAAAAAAATCAATCACTCCTGAGGACATTTCTAGTAAAAAATACTTGGAAGGAATAGCTACACAATGTAGATCAAGTAAACCCAATCCTGGCAGAATTAAACTGTTATTTGATTTTTTAAACGAAAACGATCGTAGAAGAAACACAAATTGGCCAAGTATATTTCCTTGGTTAGTGGATGAATTTGCAAAATATAATTTATATGCCCAAACTTAATAACGAAACAGATTTAGAATACAAGCGCAGAGTGATTGATATCAAGTCCGAATCGTTCTGCGGCGCAAAATGGTACAACGCTACTATATGGTTGGGATCAGGCATGACTACCAGTTGTCATCATCCATTACCGCACAAAGTTGAAGTAGCGGATGTGCAAGCTAATCCTCGTGCATTGCATAATACCCCTAAGAAAAAGTCAGAACGCTTGATGATGCAGTCAGGAGAAAGACCAAGTGGTTGCGAATATTGTTGGAAGATTGAAGACATTGGGCGTGATAACATCAGCGACCGCGTATACAAAACAGTAATTTACTCAGATGAGGATTTGAATTATGCCTATAACACAGACCCCAGCGAAGACGTCAATCTTCGCACTCTTGAAATCAGTTTTGACCGTACTTGTCAGTTTGCTTGCTCTTATTGCAATCCTGCATTCAGTAGCACTTGGGTCAAAGACATCAACACTAACGGACCCTATATGGATCTGGTGTCTGACGGCAGGAATCATTTTACTCATAGCCATGACAGTTCGCAGCTTTTTAAATTTGGTGAAGATAACCCATATGTCAACGCCTTCTTCCGGTGGTGGGAGTCAGACCTCTATCAAACTCTAGATGAACTTAGAATTACCGGCGGTGAACCACTTATGTCTGGATACACCTGGCAATTGCTTGATTGGTTTAAAAACAATAGAGGGCGATCCAACACTAGATTGGCAATCAACAGTAATTTAGGAACACAAGTAGATATTGATAGGTTGTTTGATAGCATAGATCAACCCATTGATTTATACACCAGTAATGAAGCAATAGGACTGCAAGCTGAGTATATTCGTGATGGGTTGGTGTGGGATGATTGGGCCAACAGTGTAGAACTTATATGTGACAATTTTGCAGATTATAAATTACGCGGCCTGCACATTATGTGTACCATTAATGCACTTTGTTTAGAAAGTTTAACAGAGTTTTTAGATTGTATAGTGCAATGGAAAATGTGTTACGGAAAAGATTTTCCAAATTTTACATTAAATATATTAAGATTTCCTAGCTTTCAAAGTCCATTAGTCTTGCCTGATGAAATAAGAACAAAGCATAAAAATAATCTACAAGCATGGTTAGCGGCAAACGACAATGAATGGTTACATCAGCACGAAGTAAATCACATACAACGATTAATTGATTATTTAGATGTTGTTAAAACTCCACATGCAGGTGCAGCGGAACAGTCAATGTTGCAGCAAGATTTTAAAAAATTCTATTCACAATACGATCAACGTCGTGATAAGAATTTCGTGAAAACATTTCCTGTACTAGCAGATTGGTATAATAATATATGACAGTAAAAGGATTTTATGACAAAGGATACGTTTATAACGAACGTGCTCCTTATTTTATCGAACAAGACAAACTAACAAAACAACAATGGAGTCGCTTAACTGAAAGCAAAACATTTTGTATGATGCCATGGGTACATATGCATGCCTTTCCTGATGGTCGTGCATATCCGTGTTGCCTTGCCGACTACTGGCATCCAGTTGGAGACTTAAGAAAAGACACAATGGAGACTGTATGGAACCAACAGCCTTATCGTACTTTACGTATCAACATGTTAAATGAACAACCAAGCAAGGAGTGTACCAAGTGCTATGAACAAGAAACAAACGGTTTTTTTAGTATGCGTAATGATGCCAATCGCAATTATGGACATCACGTGTGTGAAGTGGATAGGACGGATAGCGATGGACATAATCCAGAGTTTAAGTTCAGGTATTGGGACGTACGGTTTAGTAACCTATGTAACTTTAAGTGCCGTAGCTGCGGTCCTATTTTTAGTAGTAATTGGTTCAATGATCATGTTAAATTATATAATCGAACGCCTGATGTGCTTGGAAGGGAAATGGCTAGGGTAGAGTATACCACTGGCGATGAAGATGGTATGTTAGAGCAAATGCTACCGCACATACCGTATCTGGAACAAGTTTACTTTGCCGGTGGCGAACCTCTTATCATGAAAGAACATTATTTCATGTTAGAGAAATTGATTGAACATGGTAAAACAGATGTACGCATCCAATACAATACAAACTTCAGTGAGTTGGCATTCAAAGATAAACACGTTTTTGATTATTGGCAACAGTTTAAAAATGTCAGTGTTGGTGCCAGCCTGGATGCAAGTGGTGCAAGAGCTGTACTAATGCGTAAAGGTACAGATTGGGCACAAGTGGAACACAATAGAAATCAAATGTTAAAAAAAGTGCCCCATGTTGATTTTTATATAAGTGCAACTGTTAGTGCAATGAATGTATTGCATGTGTTGGCATTTCATCGCGAATGGGTCAAACAAGGATTGATTGATGCAAAAGATTTTAATGTAAATATATGCCAAAGTCCAGACTGGTATCGAGCAGATATTTTCCCACAAGATTTCAAAGAGAATTATATAAAGCCTGCATATGAAGAACACATTGCATGGTTAGAATCACAAGATCGATTACAACGAGCCACTAATGGTTTTAAAAGTGCATTAAATTTTATTATGAGCACAGATCGCAGTGATCAACTACCTCGATTCAGAGAAGAAATTGCAAAATTAGACACCATAAGAAATGAAGACTTCTGGGCAACGTTTCCTGAATTGCTGACAATAAAATGAATTTACCAAAAACAATTTGCATGTTACCTTGGATCAGTATAGAGACCAGTCCGATTGGTACTGCCAGACCTTGCTGTTTGGCTAGAGAAGAAATTACAAACAGCAATGGCATTAAATACGATCTAAATAAAGATAACTTAGAAACTATCTACCACAGTGAATACATGCAAAACCTTCGTAGACAGTTTCGCGCCGGTGAACGACCGGCAACATGTAAGTTGTGTTGGGACGAGGAGGCAGCTGGTAGAACAAGTAAGCGTATTCACAGTCGTGTTAGATTAAAAGAATTATATACACAAGTAGATTGGTCAAACGATGACCCCGATCAATTATGGTTTCTTGATTTAAAACTAGGGAACATTTGTAATTTAAAATGTCGTATATGCGGATCGTGGTCGAGTAGTAAATGGGCAGCAGAAGAATTAGATTATATGCCCAAAGGATTCGATAAAAAACAACACATCGCATACCAATGGTTAAAACAAGGTGCCTGGCCCAGGAATTCAGAAACAAATTTTTGGGATAATCTAAAACAATTATTACCAAACATCAAGTACCTTGAGTTCACAGGCGGTGAGCCTTGGCTAATTGAAGAACATTTTGATTTACTAAAGTATGCAGTAGAAAATGGTTATAGCAAAAACATAGACATCCATTATAACACAAATGCCACTCAGATGCCCGACGAGTTTGACGCAGAGATTTGGCAAGCATTTGGTCGAGTTGATATTGCATTTAGCATAGACAATGTTGGTGCTCGATTTGAATACGAGCGATACGGAGCTAAATGGGATCTAGCTAACAAAATTGTCGACTATGTACATTATAGTCAAGAATCAATGCCAAACATTACTACACAACTTTGTTTTACCATAAATGTGCAAAATGTATATTACCTCGATGAATTATTGGCATGGGCCGATACTAAACCGTTTGGTAGCATATACTTTAACATGATGCATAGTCCAGATCATATGAGCATACAACGGATGACTGTTGCTGCACAAGAATTAGTTTTAAATAAATTAAAAGCCGCTTTCTGGAAGTCAACCAAACACCATCAAGAAATTGACAATGTAATAAAATTTATTGAGTTAGGTACTGGTAGTGATGGTCAAGAATTTTTAGAAAAAATGCAGCGCACCGACGCATATCGAAAACAAAATTTTAAAGATACACATCCAGAAATAGCATTGGCAATGGGATACTAACGTAAGATATATGAACAATTTAGAATTATTTTGTGACCCGGAATCGTATCAAATTCATGCAGGAGAGTTATGGCCCAGCTACTCAGATTTTATTAAAGGAAATTATTCTGTAAATGATAAAATTAAACAAGAGATTGATCAATATGTTAAACAAAAAAAATTAGATGGAATCAAATTTCCTATTAAATCCAAAACAGCCTGCCAAAGTAAATGGACATGGAGCACTATATTTCTTAATACACTAGAAACAGCAAGTTGTCATAAAGTGGGTCATGTCAAGTTTGAATTAGAAGATTTTGATAATTTTCATAATTTGCCTAAGAAATTAAATGATAGAAAATTGATGCTTGAAGGAAAATGGCCAACCGGTGGGTGTGAATATTGCAAAAATATTGAAGATGCTGGCGGATTCAGTGATAGAATGCACAATCTTGATATAAGAGGTTTAACTCCCCCAGAATTAGAGTCTGATCAAACAGCAATCAATGTAACACCTCGCATCGTTGAAATTTTTGCACAAAATTTATGCAATTTTCAATGTATATACTGTGAAGCTCCACTTAGTTCTAAAATAGAAGCAGAAAATAAAAAATTTGGAGAATTTAATAAAGATGGTGTAGTGATACCAGTGTACAACATACCGGAAAGTACAAAAGATTATTTTAAAAAATTTATACATTGGTTAGAGAATAATATTCATACTCTTGTTCGATTGCATTTGTTAGGAGGAGAAACTTTATTACAGCACGATTTAATGACGTCCGTGCTGGATATTATTGAAAAAAATCCTAATCCTAATTTAGAACTTTGTGTTTTTAGTAATTTAAATTCTCCTGATAAAATTTGGAATACCTATATTTCTCGAATCAAAGATTTACAAAAGGCAAAAAATATCAAATGTTTTGATTTAACTGTCAGTATTGATTGCTGGGGAGTTGAACAAGAATATGTAAGATCAGGTATTAATTTAAAAATGTTCGAAGAAAGATTTGCTTGGGCAGCTGGACAAGGTGATTGGTTAAGATTAAATGTAAATCAAACTGTGACAGCTATGACAATTAAAACAATGGTTGATTTAATCAAAAAAATATCCTTATATAGTAAAGAAAAGCACATCGGACACTATTTTCAGTTTGTTACTGGCTATAATGAATTTCAACATCCTAAACATTTTTCATATGAACTGTGGGACAAAGATTTTGAAAATATATTACAAGCAATGCCAAAAATAACAGTGCATCAGCGAGAGGCTATTCCTAGAATGATTGGGTTACAAAAACAATTGCAACAATCAAAAGTTAACAACTACAAAGAAATTAAAAGATTGCATGTTTATCTTGACGAAATTGATCGTAGAAGAGGAACAAATTGGAGACAATTATTTTCCTATTTAGATATACATGAATAAACCCAACACTTTATGTATGGCACCGTGGACCCACACATACCTCAGTCCGCAAACAGAAAGACGCCTATGCTGTGCTAGTAGAGAACCCGCACAAAATTTTCAACAGTATATAGATACCAATTCTGGAACAGGACAGTATATTCCTATTACCCTAGAAGAACATTGGAACGGAGAGCATATGCGAAGCGTTAGGCGTAGGATGATGGCCGGCGAAACGCTTCCTGAATGCGAAGTGTGCAATGACCGATTATTAAATACAGATGTTTACCGTAGTTATTTTAATCAACTATTTGGCGATAAGTACAAGCAAGTAGTAGAAACAACTGACGCTTTGGGCTACACAACCATGAAGCCTGTTAGCTGGGATTACAGATTTAGTAATCTCTGCAACTTCAAATGCCGTATGTGCGGTGACATGCTGTCTAGTTCATGGGAAAGTGAACAAAGACAACACGAAATGATCGATTGGTCTAATCCAAAAAACAACTGGATGCGCCCTGAAATCAAACACGAAATTGAACAGTTCCAAATCAATCAAATTGAAGCCGAGTTTGCAGCAGCAGTAGAAGACCACCGTGTGGAAGAAGTATATTGGGTAGGAGGCGAACCGCTAATGTACGAACAACATTGGCGGTATATGCAGCGAATAATAGAATTAGGAGACGGGGGGAATGTTTACGCTAGATACAATACTAATCTTAGCCGCATTAGTTATCGAGGCTGTAATCTTTATCATGATATTCTTAATAAACTCCGCGATTGGCAGATATGTGCAAGCATCGACGGTACAGGATCAATTGGCGAATATATCCGAACAGGCCTCAATTTTGCGGAATGGCTTGCGAACTTTAAGGAAGGAATTGAAGTCTCTACACACCGGAGACAAATGAGATTAGACTTCACGCTTACCCTTCCAGGTATGTTTGAAGTGCTTAATATACAGCAGTTAGGTAACGATTTGGGCGTTGACATTCTAGCTAAGGTTGTCTTTAGTTTTTCGCCTGATATAGTAATGTCACCATTGGCCCTACCTAGATCCGTTTTAGATCCTTGGGTAGACGAAATCATTAACGCCGGAGTAGCCGGACCAATGAAGGACATACTAGTACAGCTTAAGACACGCCCTACTTTTCAAGAGCAATATGGTGAAACAGCATACCGTGCAGGTATTGCTCAAGGTAAGACTCGTGTGTTACAATTAGAATCTATTCGTACACAATCAACAACTATGGACGAAATATTATCAAAGAGAGCGGATGTTTATGAGTGGTGGAATACCATCAGTTAAAATAGTACTACGTAATCCATTAAATTACAGTGATCAAATTGATTACAACATTCAATTGGCAGATAATCAGTTAGCACAAGATTGGGTTCTTGCACTAGAAAAATTATTGCTGGAAGGAAATCTATTAGAAAAGAATTTCTGTTTTATAGGCTTTCCCCAAACTGCAAGAACTCTAGAACATTTATGTGTTGAGCTTAATAAAGCAATTTTTCAAATTAATAAATTTAATTCTACACTTACATGGCAAAAGTCAGGACTACCTTATCATCTCATTGAGGAATATTTTACTCCTGATGCGGTTAGATTTGGACCCGAGTACGAAATTGGAGCACAAGGTAATTTATCTCAGACTGAAGATTATTTCATACAACATTTGGGACTGTTGCCAAAACAAAATGTTCTTAATAGATTACATAATCATTTTGAAATATTACAAGGAACAGTGTCGGATTTAAGCGAATACTATAAACTTGCAGATTATGAAACAAAATATGCCATAAGACAATTAAATAATCTCTGTCACGAAATAGAAAATTTAGTTTTAAGCCAACAGAAAGAAAAATACATGCGGCAATGGATACGGCCAAGTCAAATCATGACATGGCTACATGCTCCGCGATATAAATTATCCGATACGCACAGGCAAGGATTTGCCAAAAATGGATTCGATCGGAAATTAGGGCATGTATATATGCATTGGACACAAATTGGTAAAACATATTTTGAAGTATTTAGAGATGAAGGTGCTCCAAAACTTACTGACACCATTTGTCAGTCTATAACACAACTACAATACTATAGCGGCGAGTTCGATATCGAATGGGGAGCAGACATGGTGTATGGGGATGAAAATACTCACTGGCACACAAAACAACAAGATGATTTTAATAATTGGTTAATTGAAAATAACTTAGACCCTTCGGATACTAATTTAAGTAACGGGCATTTATTAATTGGAAATATTGATTTAGATAAAAATTTTGGTACTAAAGATCAATTTAAGATTTGGGAAATCTTGTCATCGCATTTAGATGTATATGAGATTGAAATCAATGGTGTCAAAAAAAAGTATAACTATTGTTGGACTGACAAAGATTACAAAGAAATGCAAATTAATATGATGAGACCAGGATATGATTTTAGTAGCAGGCGGTGATAGTTTTGTTTACGGACACGAACTATCCGATTCCTACCCATACAGAGATGATTACAGCAAGAAAACTTTTCCGGCATTATTAGCCAAAAATATAAATCTTGACTACGATTGTACCGCATATGCAGGATATTCAAACGCCAGTATAGCCAGGCGAGTAATGACACGTTGTAGTCAAATAAACGAAAAAAAAATTGTTTTTGTACTATGGACATTTCCCTCCAGATATGAATTTAGATTTTCTTATTCTACAGAGCAAAAACATAGTCCGTGGTATGCTTTTAATTCTTGGATTTTAGATAAAGAAATAAACAATTTGAATATTCAAACTAGTAACAAAGAAATCGCGGATATCATTGAACATAATATTCGAGCAGAAAAAACAGGAATACAACAATTTGCAAAAGTTTTTTATGAGCATGTGGGAAATGAAGAATACTGGGAAATTTATTCTTCGTTAAAGGAAATTGTTTTTTTACAAAATTATTTAAAATGTCAAAAAATTCCTTATATGTTCTCGTGTGCAGATAATATATTATTTTATAATTACACGTTAAATACCAACGACGAATTTGTATCGGCTTTGTACAATCAAATTGATTTTGATCAATTTTATTTTTTCCCTTCCGGTACAGGCTATAGTGAAACAAAAAATCCTAGGGGTTTTTATCAATGGGCGTTAGAAAATAAGTTTCCTGTTGGATCACTACACCCACTTGAGGCAGCACACTCGGCAGCAGCTGAAATAATTAAGGAGACATTTAATGAACTGGTTAAAAAATCTTTGGAATAGAATCCGATTGGAAATTAGATATAGACGCAAGATGAAGGAATTACGGAAACGAGATCCTTTTATCTATAAATGATATTAGTCAACGGAGATAGTTTTACAGTGGGCGAAGAAAGTCCAATTGCTTGGCCTAGTCTAATACCTAATACAGTGAATATTGCACTATCAGGAGCAAGCAATGATTATATTTGTCGTAGTACTGTAAATTATATCGAAAATGTATCAAATAAAGTTGATGCAGTGATTATTGCATGGACTACACCTAATAGACTCGAATTGGTGCATAGACACTTAACTGCTACTAGTCATCGAAAATACGGCGACATTGTTGATACTGTGTTTTCTGATTGGGACGAATGGTGGGCAGATAACAAATTTATAAGCCAAGTAAAAATGATGGCAGGTTATTTAAAAATGAGAAACTTGCCGTTTTTGTTTGTAAGTACATTTGATATTCAACGCATTGATCATAGCGACGTTTGGAACATGCCCAAGGAATACCTAGGGTGGCCCAACGAAGGGTTAGTAGAATGGATGGGCGATTGTGATAAAGGCCCAGGCGGACATCCGCTTGAACAAGGTCATATTCGAATAGCATTAAAAATAAATGAACATATTAGGAATCTCGGCTGGGTTTCATGATGCCGCTGCTAGTGTAATTAACTCACAAGGCGACATAATGTTTGCTGCACACAGCGAACGCTATAGCAAGTTAAAGAATGACGCCAATATCTGTCGCGAGCTAATGGACGACGTGATGAATTATTTTCCCGTACATCATGTGGCTTATTATGAAACGCCATGGAAAAAACAATTACGCAGATTATACAGCGGCGAAGGAATTGAGTGGAACCAACTATCCACAAAGAAAATTTTAATAGAACAGTTTGGTGGATACGCACATATACCTAGTTATAGCACACACAGTCATCACCAGAGTCACGCAGCAGCAGGATTTCAAACTAGTCCCTATGATCGTGCTACTGTAGTTGTAATTGATGCCATTGGCGAATGGGATACTATTAGTATTTGGGGTGCAGAATACGATAGTAGAGGTCAGGCACAATACAAGCGATTATGGGCTCAGCGATATCCGCACAGCATAGGATTGTTTTATAGCGCAATGACACAGAAGATTGGTCTTAAACCCAACGAAGATGAATATATCTTGATGGGAATGGCAGCATATGGAGGACCATTGTCCTATGAATATGGAGCTGAACTAAAAAATCAAGTTGTTACTAACGAATGGACGATAACTTTTAAAGAAAATCTACACGCCGGCTTTCATAGTCGAGACTGGGGCAATATACACGATGCTAGTATAGCTGCGGCAGCTCAAGATGTGGTAGAAAATTTAATATATAATGTAATGCGCCGTGCAAGAGATTTTCGTTGGAGTGAGAATCTTGTGTACATGGGCGGTGTGGCATTAAACTGTTTAGCAAATAGAAATCTAGGAGAATATTTTGATAATATTTGGATTATGCCGAATCCGGGCGATGCTGGTTCGAGTCTTGGCGCAGCAGCCCTTGCGTATGGTGGTCGCCTTCGTTGGGTGGATGCTTACCTTGGTCACCGTATACCTGGACCATATCCAGTTAACGCCTTATTGGATGGTTTATTGTCTGATGGTATTGTTGGTGTTGCTAGCGGCCGCGCTGAATTTGGCCCAAGGGCACTAGGTAATAGAAGTTTGTTAGCGGACCCAAGAGGTTCGGATATAAAGGATCGAGTAAATGCAATTAAACGTAGACAACAATTCAGACCCTTCGCTCCTGTCATACTGGAAGAGATGGCTGATCAGTACTTTGATTTCAGCCATGGGTGGAGTACTAGCCGTTATATGCAGTCAGTCGCTCGTTGTCGGCGTCCTGACCGTTTTCCTGCTATCTGCCATGTTGATGGGACCAGTAGAGTACAAACGGTTCCGCAAGATGGATCGGGAATCAGAGAACTATTAGAAAAATGGTTCGTAGTGACAGATTGTCCTATGTTGCTCAATACCAGTTTAAATATCAAGGGCGAACCAATGGTTAATAATCGTGCAGATGCAGACAGATTTGAAAAAAAATATGGAGTAAAAGTACATTCATGAAAACAAAAAATCCTTGGAAAAGAATATTGAGCAATGCAAAAGGAGCACAAAATGGATGGAATCGAAAACACCAACGACTTGGAGTTAACCGCCCAGTTAAATCATTTTCTTGCACTCCGGAAGATATAGAAAGAATATATAACGAGCAAGACGGACTAAGCAAATGGTTGCAGATTCCTTTGGATCCAATGGATGTGTTTAGAAAGCACTATCCCCTGGCACCCAGTCTTGATAGATTAGATAACGATAAAGATTACACACCTGACAATATTTGTTTGAGCACAAGATTTGAAAATTATGGATTTAATAAATCCACTGATGAAATAAAAACAGAGTGCATACAAAAATTAAAGGCAAGTTTGAAATGAGTGTTAAAATATTAATCATGGGATTACCTGGTGCAGGTAAAACTACATTAGCCGAAGCGTTACGCAACTTGATACAAGACAACAACAAAACTGTAGAATGGTTTAATGCAGATTTGGTCAGACAGGCTTACAATGATTGGGATTTTAGTGAATCAGGTCGCATTAGACAAAGCATTCGCATGAAAGAACTAGCAAATAAAATGAATAGCGATTATGTAATATGTGACTTTGTTTGCCCATTGCCAACAATGAGAGATAATTTTGCTGCTGATTTTGTAGTATGGATAGATACTATTAAACAAGGAAGATACGAAGACACCAATCAAATATTTGTTGCTCCCGATAAGTACGAAATTAGAGTCACCGAACAAGACGCAGAAAAATGGGCAAAGGTAATATATGAACAAATATCACATAAGATTTAATCATCAACATAGCGGCAGCGGTAAAGCCTGGCGTGTGTTCGAAAATGGGCAAGAACATTTAGTAGAACATTTAGATATTCGGGTACCTATGCGAGATGATATTACCATTGAACAAGGTGTACAAAAATGGAACGTGTATTGCGAAGGTTATCTTACAATTAATCACGGAACAGCATGTATTACAGAGCATCCTGTATTTGATTGGCGCAAACCCACGGTACAAATGTTAGGACGCTGGCAACCTTGGCATGCAGGACATCGTGCATTGTTTGAAAGAGCCATTAAGAAAACTGGACAAGTATGTATTATGATACGAGATTGCCAAGGATGGAATCATAGCAATCCATTTGATTTAGAACAAGTAAAAAATTACATTCGTGCTGACTTAGATACTGAATACAAAGGTATGTACGAAATTGTTGTGGTCCCTAACGTTGTCAATATCACATACGGACGAGATGTTGGATATATCATTGAACAAGAAACATTTGATGATGCTACTCAAGCAATATCTGCTACAGACATCCGTAAACAAATGGGTGTAGAATGAAAGACAAGTTTAAACGTGCCTACATGCAAACCGCACAAACATTTGCAGAACTAAGTCATTCTCGGCGATTAAAAGTTGGTGCAATTGTAGTGAAAGAAGATAGAATCATTAGCATTGGATATAACGGTATGCCAGCAGGTTGGGATAACAACTGTGAAGATGAGACAAGATACGAAGATGGCGGCGTAATACTAAAAACCAAACTAGAAGTTCTGCATGCCGAGTCTAATGCAATTGCTAAATTGGCCAAGTCTGGTGATTCTGGTAATGGTGCCGAAATTTTTATAACTCATAGTCCTTGTATTGAATGTGCAAAACTTATATACCAGTCTGGAATTCGTGGGGTATACTATGGAACAGATTATAGAGACTCTATGGGGATAGATTTTTTGAAGGCTTCCGGAGTTCAAATTGAAAAAATTGAGAATTTTAATTAGTGGTGACAGCTTTGCTGTTGATGATCCAAATTTAGAAAATAGTTGGCCTAATTTGTTAAAACATTATCACAATGTGGTAAACGTGGCACAAGCTGGTGTTGGGGAATACAAAATACTCAAACAATTAGAAAAGATCACATTAACTGATTATGATGTTATAATAGTTGTACACACCAGTCCTTACAGAGTACATATCAATCAACATCCTTTGCATTCTACAAGTGCGTTACACAAAAACTGTGACTTAATTTTTAATGATATCGAAAAATCTAATTCTCAAAATATTGTAACAGAAACCGCTGTAAACTATTTTAAATATATTTTTGATAAAAAATATTACGAAGATATTTACAGTCTTATTAAAAAAGAAATCTACTTTGTGACTCATTCATGCAAAACCTTACATCTAACTTTTTTTGACAAGTCTGACGAAAAAACAGATGACTTATCTGCTATATGGAAAAAATTTCCCGGAAACATAAATCATCTGAACGTCAAAGGAAACCAACAGGTTTTAGAAAAGATTTTAAAGTGGATAGACCAAAACTACTAATTCAAGGTTCAAGTTGGACAGTTGGGGCGTATGAAAAAAGTTCAACTGTGTTCTCTGATAACATGGTGTCAGGAGGATTGGCGGAATTGTTGTCTGAACACTATGATGTTACTAATATCAGTGTACAAGATGATTTTAATTTAGGAACCAGTTGGCGATTAAACGAACATCTTAAAAATAATCATTATGATAAAATATTGGTGTGCCAAAACGACGCTCTATTAGATGTAGATGTATTGATCTGTGATAATAGAGAATGGGCAAGTAATTTTCAGTTCTCTATTGATGAACTGATAAACTATCAAATTGATACTATTCAAAAATATATTGAATATGTTTTAAATAAGTTTTATTCACAATTACCGTCTGGTACTTATGTTTTTGCAGGTCCAAGCATGGTATTAGATGAGTTGGCTATAAAAAATAATGTTCGCCCAATACAACCAGACTGGACCAAGTGTTTGGTGCCAGAGTACGTGTCTAGTTTTACATACAATCATGTAAAATTAATTAAATTGCATGAAATGTTACTAGACATATTTCCTACAAAGAAAAACACACTCAAAGAAGAATTTCTTAAATTTGGAGATAGCATTGATGCTATTATTGATACCTGGAAAAATAATCCACAATACTTTGCTTATTTTCATCCAACTTTGTTAGGTAATAAAATTTTTTATCAACAGGTATTGAGTAAAATATTAATTAACGATTTGTAGCGATCTCAATGGCTTTTGCTAAATTTAATTCTAGTTCATTGAGCACTGTGTCTACGAAATCTCTACTGTAAAATCGTTGAAAATTATGTTCAAGAATTTCTTCCATTTCAATTAATATTTTTTCTAAATCACTATTTGACATCTGACAAATATCGTCGATTATTTTTACCACTGCTTGTAGTCTTTCTATAGGATCTTCAATCTGGTCGTAACTTTCATCCCACCAACGATCAAAAGTTTTAAATCCATAACTTTTTAAATATTCTAAATTGTGTGAACACCCTACTAGGACAAAAGGCATTTTGTTTACGATTGGCTTAAATATTTTTTCAGTTAAATGTTTTTTTTGTTCCCAGAAACAAGTTTCTGTTACTACATATAAAAAACTCTGATTCAATTGTTCACTTGGTCCTATATCATAACTACCATTGTCAATAAATTGATTTGGTGGGGAATCAATTCTAAGAGAATCATCAATTGAATTGATATTAATCAATAATTTTTCAATATAGGAAGAATCAATATCATATTTTTCTTGTGCATCAAGAATACTTTGTTTATAATTACCGTGTACGGGACAATTTTTACTATAAC
>JACCDW011690587.1_pt1 | contig 15683 bp, 22 predicted proteins | sample 7449781 | NCBI WGS metagenome assembly JACCDW01 (sample SAMN15323449, study PRJNA562643) | freshwater metagenome | isolation source: river surface water | place: USA:Blue River Watershed | collected 2017-08-18
AAGAAATCATAGTGCTTCTGTGCTACTCCGGGCTCAGCTTCTGTGTCCCAATATGAACGCTCTGCGAGCAGACCCTGAGCGAGATCTTCTAGAACTTGGCGTTTGATCAACATCAGACCCGTGCCCAAATACTCTACGGCCTGTAGGTTCATGATGTCAAAATGCTGCTGACCCTGCAGGGGTTTGATCACATGCTCTTGCCCAGCCAGGGCCAATAGGCTAGGATCGATGTCTGGGTTCTTTAACACAGCCTGCTTGATCAACTGCCAATTAAGACGCTTTTTAGGATAGCTGGCTCCTACCACACTTTGATCTGCTAATACTAGGTTCAGTATCTCTACAGCTTCAAAGCTGACGTCAGCGTCAATGAACAGCAGATGCGTACATTTACTCTTGTTTAAGAAGTTATTGGCCAACAAATTACGTCCTCTGGGTATGAGGCTTTCGTTGGTTAAGGTATGCATCTCTATACCCATGCTGACCTGACGTGCTAGGTCACAGAACTGCAGAACACTTTGATAGCTGTTTTGGCAGATCTGACCCCCATAACAGGGGGTGGCTATGAATATGCTGCTAGAGGCCAACTTCATGGCCTGTTTGGCGTTTAATTCCATAGTTAGGCCATTGGGTTAGGTGTTTGGATTTCCACAGGACCCTCGTTGGTAACTTCACGAGCAGTCACTGAGCTGTCTGGGTCAGTTAAGATGCTCATCATAGGAATGTTACCCTGGAATCTATAGGTACCCTCGTGAACGGTCTGAATCCATGGCAGCATCCAAATTCTACCACCTGCTTCACGCCACTTTTCGCAGAAGTAAACGTCTTCGCTGAAGTAGTTGCCAGTCTTAGGGTCTACACCAATTTGGAAATAGTCATAGAGCTCACGACCCTGGAACTTGTAGACTTTGTTGTCATCACCGTGGAATTCACGCCACTTTTCAAATACTTCACGCTTGATCAACATTAGGCCTGTGCCAGCATGGCTGACTTCCACAGGGCGATCAAACTTAAACGAGTCACCCAGGGCCATGATAGCATGATCATGTGCCACGGCGGCTAGATCCATGGCATTAAGATCGGGCTTCATTTTAACCACTTCTGCTACACGATCCCAATTGAATGCTTTCTTTGGATAGCTGCCCACAGCAATGTCAAGATTGTGAGCAATCATATTGCCCAATTGATCTCCTGGGAACCCTACGTCTGCATCAAGGAACAGCATGTGACTGCATTTAGATTCCAAAAAGGTTGCTACTAGATCGTTTCTAGCTGCGGAGATAAGACTTTGGTTACAGATGAACATGAATTCAACTGGAATACGATATTTGGCCATACACCAGTGTTTGATGTCTAGCATAGAGCTGATACAGCTGGAATATGCCTGCCCGCCGAACATAGGTACGCAGACCATTAAACTGACCTTGCGAAACTCTTCTTCCGTCATTGGGTTTGGCAGATTCGATAATTCTGAATTTTCTTCCATTTTTTGTCCTTTTTGGTGTAAATAAAATTTATATAGAGAGGTGCGCAATGCGTTCTCAGTACGTTACTATATTTTATGATCTTTTGGCCGAACATAGCAACAGAACTGGCTTTCAAATGCCTGATAGTTTGGCCAGCTATCTAGTAGAGCTTCTAGCTCAGAGAATGGATAACACTGACATTATCCCAGACCCGTCATTTGCTGAATGTTATCTCAAACTGCATCAAACTAAAAATGTCACACACATTAGAGAGTATGCAGATACCTGCTTGTTCTTTACCAGTCTACTACCCGAGTATGGCACAAGACGTGGGCTCAGTATGGATTACTATGCTACCTTAGGAATCAGTAGTTACTATACCGCTGCTGACCTTAGCATGGACGATCGTTATACACAGCTGGGCAATTGGTTCTATTATCTACAGAAATTCTTAAACACAGCCATACACCCTGAAAAGCGATTAGAGCTATTCAAAATTTAAATTGGGCTGCTAAATATCTATATGAAAAACTATATCTTAGCGATATTGGTCGCGCCATTGTTAATCAGTTGTGCCAGTGTCAAAGACATGATTCCCAGCTTCTGGGATAACAATCAAAGCCAAATGATTATCAATGTAAGACTGAGCATTGATAAATTAAATTGTGATGAAGCTCATGCTCCACAGGTGCAGGTAATCAGTGATCAGTTGCGTTGGTTTGAATTATATTCTGAAAGTAAGAAAACTAGAGATGTACAGAAACTTATTCAACCTATGCAGGAAACCGTAGCAGACTTTTTAAAACGCAGCAATGAAAAACAAGGTTCAAAAGCCTACTGCGAAATTAAAAAGAAAGCAATGGCATTACAAGCCAAAGCAGTAGCTTCAGCTGTATTAGGGAGATATTAATGATTGAAAATGTAAGAGCTTATATAGGTTGTGGAAGACCTTGGGCAGAAGATGCTGCTGTTATTACCTGTGAAATGTATGAACGATATGCAGCAGGTGAGATCAGTGAAGATGAACTAAGAGAAATTCTTTTAGATGTTGTTCGTATCAATGAAACATTATCAGATGCCGACGACATTGAAATTAAAAATGGCCTTATTGCTGCCATTGCAATCGTAGGTAAATTTGCTTAATTATGAAAATACACGAAATACTCAGTGAAAACATTTTTACCACAGACTATCACAAAGTGATGAATGCTGTGGCTAAACTCTATCAAGATCACTATGATGTCAACATTTGGGAAAATGGTGAGGCACACGACGATGCTGCCAAAGTATTGTTAAAAGTACATCCCACAGACGAAGAACTTGATTTCATTCTAGACACAGGAGAACTTCCTGAGCGTTTCGTTGATCTAGACTTTCCACTAAACGACGAAGTTATGTTTGGCGGTGGTGGTGTAGATGATGAACAGGTTTCCGAAGAGCCAGCATCAAGGGAGTTATGCACATCGGGAAAGCCTGATAGTGCCTTGGGAGCTAGCCAGCTTGCTTCTTGCAAGAGCCAAGGTTACAGATCAAGAGATGGCGGCAAAAGTCACAAAGTCGGTTCAGAACGAATCAAAGTCCGAGGCAAACGTATTAAAGGAAAGAAATACGGCGGCCCATTACCAGATTGGAGCTAATTAATGACAGCAGGGATTAATCATGGAGATTTAATTATATCTCCGCCACACATGCCCGACACACGATTTAACAGAACCGTAATAATGATAACCCAGGATTCGCCCAATGGCAGTCATGGGTTTTGTCTTAATAGATGTACCAATCATACCCTCATGGATGTACTAGAAGGGCATGACATTGACTTTCCAATGAACGTTCCGTTATATTGGGGAGGTCCAGTAAATCCCAACACCGTTTGGATGCTACATGATCCTAGCTGGAGAATACATTCAACCGTTGATATCAACGAACATTGGTCAATGACCAGCGATATGAAAATGTTCCACCAGATTAGTCAGTTTGACATGCCTCAGCGATTCCGTATATTCTTTGGATTTGCTGCTTGGAGTCCTGGGCAGTTGGAGTTTGAAATTAAAGGTGTCGATCCTTGGGATCAAAAACACAGCTGGTTAATAGCACATGATCCAGATCCAAGTTTCTTAATGGAGTGTCCAGTTGAAGATCTTTGGGAAGCCTGCACCACTCTCAGCGGCAGTCAAGCTGTTAGTAATTGGATGAGTTAAACTCTTCTTTCTGATCTTTCTTTACAGGTAATACAGAGACGAACTCCGGGCACAGCCAATTGTCTTGCTTTAGGAATTTCTTCCCCGCATTCTTCACACTCTGATAGAGATTCTTGTTGACGTTGTTTAGCCAGTTTCTTTTGCACTTCTGCAATGGCATTCATGTGCAAGTGGATACTATGAAGCTGAGCCATTTCGGCTTCTTCTTCGTTATTGTATTCAAAGTTTTCAATATCTCGCATTAATCTTTTTTCTTTAGTTGATCCAAAACTTGTTGTTTAGCTCTACGATCTAGGTCAGCGTTTTCCGCTTCGCGAATCTTATAAGCCATTAAATCCATAAACTCGCAGAGTGCTAGCTTGCCCTCTTCGGTGAAGTGATTGTATCCAAACCCCACGCTTGATGCATAATAATAATTGCGGTTGTTTAAGATCTCTTCCAGTCCACCGTAGACTAGGTCTTTGATAGCACCTTTCTGCATTTTAGAGTTTCTCACCTTTCGTAAAGCCGCGGAATCGGAGGAAGCGAGGGAAACGTAGCGACCATGTGTCCTCACTATCCTGGCTCCGAGTAGCCGCATCTGCACGGACCTCCACGACTTGACCAATGAGATTATCTTTATTTTCCCAGTAATCACGCCTGTTAGCATCGGAAAAGCCTGATCCAACATTGACTCTAATAAATTTGGAATCATCCGTACCCTCACAAATTAATGCACCAAGACGTCCTTGATTACGTCCAGTTCCTTCTTCAACTTCTACCACTGACAAGCTAACTTCAATAAATGGTTTCATCTTCAACCAGTTAGTGGTTCTCTTGCATTCGTATTTGGCATCAGGATCTTTGATCATAATACCTTCGTAACCTTGAGCTACTACTTCTTTCATATAATCTTTAAATTCAATCTCATCAGTAAAAACATCAAGATCAAACTCACGTTGCGGAACAATTGTAATAAAGCCCGAGTCGTTAAAAATGTTTTCAAAATTCTTAAGGAACTGGCTACGACGACGCTGACCCATAATAGAGATACCTTGTTTAAACTCTACCAAAGGTACGATATCAAATACATTGAGCACAGCATCAGATGCATTAACGTTGTCTTTGCGATGTACCTGCTTCATAAGATCTTGGAAGCTGTGGCTCATAATCTCGCCGTCAAGCACATATGAACGTCCAAACTCTTCAATAAACGTGCTTAGATAATCTGTGACATGTTTAAAGTTTTCAAGAACTTTGCCGTTACGTGTATATTGTGTAACGGTTTTAGATTCATAATCAACAACGGTTAAGCATCGCACACCGTCTAGTTTGTGTTCTACAATTTTTTTGCCTGTTAGTTTAGCATCGTGATTGGCAGCATCGTGACTGAGCTGACATTCAAATACTGGAACTGCGTACTGCGTCTTTTTAGCTTTTTTAGCTACCGTGTTCACGGTCTTTTCTGAAACACCACAGCGTAGATCTTTAATAAGAATTCTACGATAGAATCCATTCCATTGTTCTTGTGTAGCCACACCAATTGCCAAATTGATAGCATCACGAGCAGCGTGACCTGTGAGCTCACGACGATACAATGCTTCGGCTAATTGTTTAAAGTTATCCCAACTTAGACCTTGTCCACCTGCTTCATCTTTGGTAGGAACTTGTTTAACGCCAAATGTATAAAGATTATCTAAACACATACGAACGCCTTCAAAAAACTCATCAAGTCCTTCATTCATTGCTTCTGCAAGGATAGCTTCCTTGGCTAGTCGTGAGTTGTCTGATTCAAGTCGTTGAATAATAACTTCTGGTTGTGTACGCATCTTAACCTTTCTTATTAACTATAGAACAATTATAGCACCAATAGGGTAGATTGTCAAGTCTACCCTATTTTGGTTATTAAAATGAATTTGGATTACACGCCCAAATAAAGAGCCCAGCTTGGGTGTCCTAAATGGTAACCGCGTTTTCTTCGCTTCTCAACCAAATCCCAAAAGTGTGGCTTGTAAGGAGCCTGCTTTGGTTTGAACTTGCCCACATGAGCAGCCTTTTTATAGTTGCAAGGCTTACATGCTGTGGTAGAGTTTTCCCAAGTGGTCTTACCGCCCTGACTTACAGGGTGTACGTGGTCAAGGGTAGCAGTTTGATCATTAACATCATCACCACAATATTGGCAAACATACTCATCTCGTAAGAAGATGTTACGCTTGCTCAAACGCATATTGTTTTTTGGCTTTTGATATTCTTTGAGCAGCAGAACAGCAGGCACCGGAGTTTCCCAACGGGCTGAACGAACGATCCAATCTTCGTGCCATTCTAGGACTTCAGCTTTGTCCAAAACCATATAGCGAATGGCTTCCTGCCAATCTACAATAGATAGCGGAAGTAAGCTGATTGGTTGCATGTCTGCATTTAACAATAGTGTACTCATGATTTGCTACTTGGGGTTAAACTAGTATTTAACAAAAACACCATTATATACTCAGATTACTTGCTCTGCAACCTATTTTCGTATAATATAGTTGTGTAATTACAAAATTAACAAAAGGAGTTATATGTCACTAGTACCAATGGTAATTGAATCAACATCCAAAGGCGAAAGAGCTTACGACATTTATAGTCGCTTGCTCAAAGAGCGTATCGTTATGCTGAACGGTCCTGTCGAAGACTATATGGCTAATTTGATAGTTGCTCAATTATTGTTCTTAGAGTCAGAGGATCCAGGCAAAGATATTTCATTGTTTATTAACAGCCCTGGTGGTGTAGTCACTGCTGGAATGAGCATTTACGATACAATGCAGTTTATTAAACCTGACGTAGCAACCTATGTAATGGGACAGGCCTGTTCTATGGGATCGTTGCTGGCACAGGCAGGTGCAGCAGGCAAGCGTTATATGTTACCCTATGCAAGACATATGATTCATCAGCCATCGGGCGGTGCTCGAGGACAGGCAACTGACATGCAGATTCAAGTTGAAGAAATCTTAAAGATGAAAAAAGAATTAACTGGAATCTATGTCAAACACAATTCAAAAGGTAAAACATTTGAACAGCTTACTGCTGACATGGAACGTGATAAGTTTATGTCAGCTCAAGAAGCATTAGACTACGGTTTGATCGATAAGATTATTGATAAACGGCCTTAAGAGCTACAATTAAGTCGCTGATCATAGCGTCATCATGGAACGGAGTGGGAGCAAAACGTAACCGCTCCGTTCCCACATCTACGGTAGGATAGTTAATAGCCTGCACATAGATATTGTGATCATTTAACAATGCATCGCTCATAGCCTTGGCACGTTTAGCATCGCCTACTAACACAGGAACTATATGAGTAGTAGAGCATTCCATAACAGGAATATCTGCATTACTCAATCTAAGTTTAAGTTCTCTAGCACGTTCTTGATGTTTCTCTCGTACTTCGTTGTGGTCTTTAAGATACTTAACAGCAGCTAACGCACCAGCACAAGCCACAGGACTCATCGAAGTTGTAAATATGAACCCAGCGGCTACGCTGCGAATAGCATCAACTACATCTGCATCGGCAGCAATATAGCCACCTTGGACTCCATAGGCTTTCCCTAATGTACCATTGACTATGTCAATACGGGATTCGAGCCCGAGTTCTTCAACTTTCCCACCACCGTGGGTACCATAGAGTCCTACCGCATGTACTTCATCGATGTATGTAATCGCACCGTACTTGTCCGCTAGGTCGCATATCCCTTTAATGTCGCCAACGTCACCGTCCATAGAATAAACTGATTCAAATACTATACAGGGAACGTGACCTGTTAGTTGAGCATTAACTAACTTATCTTCTAGATCTTGCATGTCATTGTGTTTAAAAACTGCTTTAGCAGCTCGACTATGACTGATTCCTACTATGATACTATTATGATTATTTTCGTCTGAGATAAACTGAATGTTTGGAATGATCTTACTCAACCCTATTAAAGTCCATTCGTTAGCCACGTAAGCAGAACTAAACAATAATGCTTTGCTTTTATTATGCAACATGGCCAGCTCGTGTTCTAAAGCCACGTGATAGTGACTATGGCCGCCAATGTTGCGTGTGCCGCCTGATCCTGCACCTGTTTGATCTAGTGCGGTATGCATAGCATCTAGTACTACCTTATGCTGACCCATGCCTAGATAATCGTTAGAGCACCAATTTACAATAGTTTTAATATTGTAGGGTCCATACCAAATAGCTTTAGGAAATTGCCCTCGCTCGCGAACAATGTCGTTAAACACGCGGTATTTTCCTGTGTCTTTGAGGTCTTTGATCAGTTGTTTGAAAGGTTCTTTGTTTATCATAAACGTATTTAAGCCGATAAATAACTGCGATGGAGATAAAAAATGGCAGATATTGTACACTTAGATGTTCCTTTGTTTATTCGACTTTTAGAACTTGCTCGCGAAGATGTTAAACAAGACGCAGATCTACACGATATTGCTCAAAAAGTTATAGAGCTCAGTAAAGACGGCCCTATTGACATGAGTGATTACGATAATATTGTGGGTTTTATGAAAAAACAAGGTGAAGAACCTGAACTTAAAACCGACGAACAAACAGACGAATTAGATAGAATTAAACAGCTTGGCGGACTACTATGAGAGTGCAAGAAATTATCCGCGGTATCTTAGATATGATTGACCAAGCTGAGTCAACTAACTCTATTCCTAGACCAGATGAAGAAGTATCCAACGAACAATTTTATGATGATGATGTTAGACGTTTCCGTCAAATTGTAGATCTTGCAGACAGCGGCGAGACCACACAATATTCAAATACTCCAAAAGAAGAATACGCAAGCATAGAAGCAGTAACCACAGCAGCAGGCGGCGGCCCTAACAAGCCTAAACATGTAGATGATATCCGAGGCAATAGTTTTAGAATTTACGGAGATAACTAATGGCAGGCCGTATAACATATTACAATGGTCTAACAAGACAGGGAAACATTCGACTAGATGTTGAAACTACTACTGCAACTTTTCCAGCATACCTAGGCATAGTAGCTGCTGCTGAAGGACTATCCTCAACTTACTACTATTTTTCTTTACAAAGAGATCCTAGATTTAACAGCGTTGACTATCCTACAGAATTCTTTGATCAAATTGAAACTACATTAGGAATTACCTTAGCAGACAACGATGTATTCATATCAACCCCTTTACAAACGGGTTTGACCAAAGAACAAAAACAAATACAAAAATTAGATATAGCTTCTAAAACTAGAGCCGCAGACGGTAATAGATCATTTTATGTTCTTGAACAACTGCCTACAAAGTATAGTGGTAACACACTAGTAGACAATGCCAACACAGGAGGCCTTATTGAAGGTCGTCCTTGGATCTCACCAACTCTGTTTTCAGGACTACAAATATGGTATGACACCGCAACAGCATCAACTATCAACGGCGGCACATTCTCAGACGGAACTACTCTTGCAACACTGACCAACAGAGTAACTGGCACAAATGCTACTCCATCAAGCAGCGGGCGAGAGCCAACGGTGCAAAACGGTGCGGGCGATACACTCAACGGTTATCCTGTGATTAGATTTGCCACAGCTGGCACATACGATGCAGTTACATTCTCAACCACTGCGTTTGCCAATGCCACGGGATGGACCGTGACTACCTTGGCAAAACTTGCCTATACCGTAGGATTCAACCCATTTATATTTGAAATAGCAAATTCAAGTTTAGCCACTTTGAATGTGGTTAGATATTTTGCCACTGCTCCTGGATACTTTGCAGTGATTGGCGGTGCTTCGGGATCAGCTAATGTGGCCTCTAGTGTAGATCCAGACGACACCTGGAAGATAGTCACCGTCCGCTATGATAGCACCGCAGCCGCAGCCAGCAGGATTACTTTTAGATGGGACAAGACGGCAAGAACGGTAACTAACGCAACAACTCCAAGCGGTGCTGTGGCCAGCACAGCGTCCCGTATTAACTCTATGGGTGCTTGGAACGGAGACCTTGCTGAACAGGTGGCCTACAACCGTGCCTTGTCTGACGCAGAGATTATAGCCCTAGAAAACTACCTCAGCTCAAAGTGGGGGGTCTAAACGATGTCACGAGATCAACCAGAAAATACCACAGACTACGATCATCCTAGAGATCCTAATCTAAACGATCTACATAACTCTATGGAGTACGATCTAGGTGGTAAGCCTATGATTCGTGTAGCCGCAAAGTTATCAGGACCAGGTATTGCCGGACAAGTATCAGCATTTGGTGAACCATTGGCAATCAGTCCTACAGCCGTAGTTCAGTTAGATGCTATTTACGGTACCACTACAGATGTCATACAGACTTACAACAACGGAACAGAATCTAGTGCTGGTGCAGTTAATGGCATGTTCAGAGTTCGCACTGGAACTACACAAGGCGGTTATGGTGTTCTACGCAGTAAACGTTTTATTCGCTATCGTCCAGGTCAAGGTATTCAGTGTCGTATGACTGCTGGCTTCACTACAGGTGTTGCAGGTAGTCTACAATTTGCTGGATTAGCTAATCAAGAGAACCGTGTGGGCTTTGGATTTAACGGCACACGCTTTGGTGTTGTTCGTTCATCAGGCGGTAAGGCCACGATCCTAACTATGGTAATGAACACAGCACCTAACGCTGGACAGACTGCTACTATTACACTTAATGGTGTTGCCTACACCGTGGCACTGACAGCAGGTACAACTGCACAGGCAGTTACACAGATCACTAATCGTGTAGGTGGCTATGGCGGTTGGTTGATGCAACAAACAGATGGTGCTATGTTATGGTTAGCTCCTACTCTAGGTCCTATGAACGGTGCGTTTACATTTACCAGCACAGGCAATGTTACTGCTACATTCACCATGGTACAGACAGGTGTGGCACAAACCGATCATTGGACTTATCGAGAAGATTGGAATATTGACAAGCTAGATGGCAGTGCAGCCATCGATACTAATCCTAGCGGTATGTTATTAGATCCAACTAAACTCAACGTCTATCAGATAGCCATGCGTTGGTTAGGTGCCGGGGTAATCAGTTATGCCGTAGAAGACCAGACATCGGGCACCATAATCTATGTACATCGTGAGCATTATACTAACCAGTATACTCGCCCGCACACAGACAATCCCAGTTTCAAGATCACCTATGTTGCCAACAACACAACTAATAATACAAACTTAGAAGTATACGGTGCTAGTATCTATGGAGCCATCGAAGGAACTATTCACCTAAACGAACTAACACGTTCTTATAGCAGTTCAAAAACAAACCTCTCACAGAACGTTGTACATCATTTACTGACCATTAAGAATTCTGTGGTCACTAATGGGCTAGCAGGTGCTAACAATGGCAACTATGTTATTAATACCAAAGAAGCCATTGTTAAAAGTCTAAGTGTATCTGTACAATCAAATGATCCATCACAAGTATTCTTATATTTTGAACCCAGTACTTTCTCAGCACAACACGAATACTATGCTATTCCTAGATGTAATGAAGTAGAAAGTACCGTAACAGGTACATTTAATAACACTATAGACACGCCTATCTACACAGGCTTATGCGGTATCAACGGTACTATCAACATTGATCTAAGTGCATATCGTATCACCGTTCCGCCGGGCAGTTGGCTAAGTATTGCCATCAAAGGAACTGCGGCTATCACCGCCTCAAGTGCAGCCTTAGTGTGGAGTGAAGATTAGTATGTATCGCAAATATATCAACATTGTAGAAGCAGCCAACAAAGGCTGTCCTATTGCTACCTATGACATCGATGTTAATTTAAAGAATAGACAAAAAGCCATAGACGATTATCATTATGGTCCTGCCAATCCAGATGAGCCAGAATCATATTGGAAAGATGCTGCTAAACGTTGGGGTATTACGGAAAAGACTGCTAAAACAATGAGATGCGGAAATTGTGCAGCTTTTGATGTTAGCGACAAAATGTGGAAATGCATTGAAGACGGTATCAAAGGTGATGATAAGGCCGTAGATGGCATGGCAACAATACACAAAGCAGATTTAGGTTATTGTAACTTCCTTCACTTCAAATGTGCAGGCAGCAGATCATGCACTGCTTTTGTAACAGGCGGTGCTATTGATGATAAAGATAGAACTGAATAACCCTGGCTTTACACGAGAAAGCATAAATAAGTTTATGCTGATATACAAAGCCACAAACAAAATCAATCAAAAATCTTATGTAGGCAAGACTGAAAAAACTTTTGAAGAAAGAATGTCTGCCCATCTCACAGATGCTAAACGAGATAAAGGATTTGCCTTCCACGCCGCTATTAGAAAATACGGAGAAGAAAACTTTGTCTGGGAAATAGTTGAAGATAACATTGTAGAAGAAGAGATACTAAATCAAAAAGAAGAGTATTATATAGCACTATACGAATCATTTGGACCTAAAGGCTACAATATGACAAAAGGTGGCGAAGGACAAAAAGGGTGGGTTCCATCGGAAGAAACTCGCGCCAAATGGAGCGAACAGAGAAAAGGCAAAGACCCTTGGAACAAAGGAACAGCAAAACCTAAAAAAGTGCTGTCTGAAGAAGAGAAGGCTGCTCGTAAAGCAGATGCTGATCGTAGAAGAAGCGAAACACAAAAAGGTAGAAAAACCTGGAATACAGGAATGAAAGATGTTTATGGTAGAACTACTTACAAAGTAACATACAAAGACGGAACAGAAAAAGTAGGAACTAAAGTTGAATTGGGATTACCTAAAATGGTAATAGACTATATGTTTAGAGATAAGTGCGGATCTCGTAAATATAATATTAAATCTATAGAAAGAGTTGAAGAATAAGGAGTGAACTATGAGCGAACAAATAGAAAATACAGAAACGTATAAACCTTATAAAAATGTAGGTTGTACCTGCGGCTGCGGCAAACATTGCGGACATAGTTGTATGACTGATGACTGCGATTGCACAGAATGTACCTGTGTCGATTGCAAATTTCAAAATATTTCTAACGGATATTAATTGAAATGTTTAAAAGACATCAAATTACATTGATGTCAAATCCGTGTTGCACAAGATTAATTGACAATCTTGTATCAGACGACTTTCATTATTACGACAAAGACGGATTTGAACTTAATAAGGCAGAACAGAAGTTTTATGCCGCTATGAATTATCCTATCAACTATCCCGTTTTAAATCATACATGTTGGCAAGAGCCTTGGTTTGAATTAGAGAAAAAAGACCAAGGACTAATATTAGATCATTCTATGTTTTTATGCAGATCTAATTATTCTGGTGATGCACTAAAACAACTTACAGAATTAAAAAATACAATACCTCAAGCTGGGTATCTCATAAGATCTAAAAACAAATGGGGCTTTGATTTTGCTCTAGATGCTGTATCAGAAGACGGAACAATATATGAAGTTATACATGTAGAATACGACAACTACGACTACACTCGTTTTAAAGATCGTATGATACATTTTGAATATATAGTTCGACACACTGACTGGTTTGACGCTGCAAAACAAATTTGGAATACTAGAGATCAATGGCAAAACCTACAGGGTTTTGAACAAAATCATTGGAAAGCATCTTATTTGATTGGCTGGTCCAAAGCAGAATACACAGAAAAATCTGTATAGATAAATATTCATATTAATTTCAAGGTTTAAACAATGAAAAAACTACTACTATTATTGCTTGCTGTTCCCGCATTAGCGTTGGCACAGAAAGCACCACAAGGCGTTACATATGACGCACAAATTTTAAGGGTGAATGACGGCGACACGGTAGTGATCAGTGCGCCGTTTCTTCCTAAACCGCTTAAACCTGAACTTGCAGTTAGAGTCTACGGAGTCGACACTCCAGAAAAAGGATTCAGAGCCCAATGTCCAAGCGAAGATCAACGAGGACAAGCCGCAAGTGCTTTTACAAAACAAGCAGTTGCTTCTACCCAAAAGCATCAAGTTGTACTCTATTCGTGGGACAAATTTGGCGGTCGTGTATTGGGAGATATCATATTAAATGGTGTTAGCCTACGTGCTGAATTAATCCGTAACGGATTTGCTCGTGAGTACTATGGTGAAGCAAAACAATCTTGGTGTAACTAAAATGAGAATCGAAGCTTGTCAACTTTTTGCTCAATTGTGTGAAGGTTTTGTAAACGAAGCCAGCACCAGCATGAGTTTGATCGCAGATCATCCTGGTGGCAAAGAAGTAGTTCAAAAATTACACAAAGATCTACAACTAGCACACGACCTTGGTTATAAACCTGTAGAAAAAATTTCTTGGAGCGAACTAAAAGGATCGTATACAGGTGCATGGGTTATTATCAAAGGAGCCACAGGAACTGGTGCTATTCGAGCCAAGGGTGATTCTTATGAAGCAGTGGCTAGCAAAGGCGGCGAAACTAGATCTGTAAAAGACGGCCGCGGTGGAAACATTTTAGACTTTCTCAAAGGTGAAATTGGCAAGCTACAAAAATTCTACATCGCTAAGAATACCAATGCTGTCCGTGATAAAAAAAGTAAACGTGCCGATCAACAGAAAGGTGCATCAAACGAAGTTACACAAGAAACACTGATTAAAAAATTTAAACCTTTATGGGCAAGAGCTATCACATCGGCGATCGCAGATGTTAAAGGTCATGTGGCCAACATGATTAAAAACGATGCTTTTGATAAAGCTAAAAAGAAGTTGGTATACATAGAAACTTTACAAAACGGGTTGGAATCATTAGAAGCAGGTGGCAGCAGTGATACTCCTGGTTTTATTAGTTCTGCAATTAACTCAGCAGTATTAATGGCTGCAAGTCATCATTACCCAGACCAAACAGGAAATATTGAGCGTAGTCGTTATGGCGGCGGATTGAGTTCTCAATTCAACGAAGGTCCAAAACAATTATTAGCAGATATTACAAATGGTGACCAAAAGAAATTAGGAACTATCCTAGCATTTTTTAAGAGGAGTTTAATATCAGGATGAAACTCCAACACATAATAAGAGAAGCAAACGTAGCTGCTAAAATTAAAGATCCTAAGACAATTAAGATGCTAGGCATTGCTATGCGTCATGATAGTACGTTGCCTAAATCAAAAGTTGCAGCACTAGGACCAAAACCCGATGACGATCAAATTTTGAAATTGTGGAGTGATCTATTAGACGATTCACTAAGAACCACAAACTATGGCGATATTTCGCAAGATGGCAAGTTTGACGATTGGTTAACTCGCATGTACATAAATGGTGTTGCCGACTACGAAGATATTAACGGCGAAGGCGGCGATGCGCTAGGTGCTTGGAAAGCTCTAAGTACACGCGGTAAACTAAAAGAACCTCATCAAGACTTTAACAAGTTTAAGAATCTACGTCAAATACAAAATATTGTACAGAGCAGAGAATACAGAGATGAACTCCGTAGAATTCAAGATGCGGAAACAATTGAAAAACATAAGCGTGAAAAGAAAGAACTTACATTAATTGACGATGATAAGTTTTATATCACAATGCCGTTTAACTATGGTGCTTGTTACACATTTAATAACAGCCAAGGTTATCAAGCTAGTTTCTGTACAGGTAGTTCAAACGGACTAACTTGGTTTAACCGTTATGCACCAGAGGGACCTATTATCTCTATCATTGATAAAGATAACGTTGATGATGTCAACGGTAAATGGCAGATGCATGCCCCTACTGGACAAATGAACAACGGTAATCAAAGTTTAAGTTATAGCAGCGGAGACAAAAAATTTGCCGAGCTATTTCCAGGTCTAATGAAAAAGATTATATCAGCAATCAAATCCAAAGGTTCTGAAATCAAAGACGGATCTAAAGAAATTGTATCAGGCGGATATGATGTTGAAAAAGCTGTTTCCGATATTAAAGATAGGTTGCCTTATTCTTATGCATCAGAAGCTAAAGAAGAAAAGAAGGACGATGATGCAAATACTGGCCCTGGCACGTATATTGTTACATTGAATAGAACAGGTAAACAGGCTAGGATCGAAGCTGATAGCGTAGATGATGCATTTTCTAAAGTACAAGAGC
>JACCDW010822748.1_pt1 | contig 15680 bp, 8 predicted proteins | sample 7449781 | NCBI WGS metagenome assembly JACCDW01 (sample SAMN15323449, study PRJNA562643) | freshwater metagenome | isolation source: river surface water | place: USA:Blue River Watershed | collected 2017-08-18
ACCCAAAACGATCGGTAACCACCACCTTAATGGTTCCTGTTCCTACTCCTCCCCAATCAACAACAAATTGCGTATCGTTCACCACCTTGTTGCCCGTCTGTCCTGTGGCAGTCCACGTATATTTAGCCCCGGGATATTTTTTATCCAAGTTATAAATTAATCCTTTGTTATTTGGACACACCGATTGCGGCCCAAGTACCCCACTGGAAACCGGAGTACTCACAAACACCTTGCTGGTATCCCATGGGCTATAACAAGTAACTGGACTCCCGCCACTCATTACATTTTTAGCCAATCGAACACTTATCCAAGCGCCATTACCTCCAGCGGTTGGCTTGAATGTCATCGCAAACGAGTTCCCCGATGTATTATCTCCAATTTTTTGTAATTGCGATGTATTCCAGGTGTATTGAACGGAATGACCCGAAGGCAAAAGCAGTTGTTTTGAAAAATTCTGCTGAAGACATACGGTATCGGGACCCGTCAATGCTGGAACAGTGGGCGCCTTCAATAATTTAATGGGAAGATCAACCGGTTTGCCTTCGCAACCAAAACGATTGAAAACACGTAATCGAACCAACCCCACTGTATCTGGACCCCAATTCACAATCAACGATTTACCCGTATCCGAACCCACAATGGTACCATTGGTAACCTCCCATTTGTATTTATGATCGGCCACTGAAAAACTCATATCGTACTGTGCACCTAAGGTGTTTGCACATAACAACAAAGGGCCTCCGATTTTCTCGGTAACTTTTACTGGCTTTACATATATAAGAACGTTTTCGTTCACAAATTTAGAGGGACAACCATTGTCAAATGCCTCAAACGTTACCCGATATGGATTGGTAGTATTGATATCGCAGTTGGGAGTCCAACAAAACTCACTGGTTACGGTTTTGATATTGGCATTTACTGAAGGCGTCATCGTTGCCTTTTTACCAGTGTATCCATTGGTTCCAGTGAGAATATCGCCGTAGGCACGCAATGTTACTACTTGACTTGTATCCTTGCTGTCAAACCCAGTTACATCCCTGCAAATTGTTTCGCCCACCTCTACATTCCATATTTGCGTTGTGCCTTCGTATTTCAATCTGGGTTTCTCGTTTTTACCACAGGTAATAACCAGAATTTGTAAGTCTAATCGAACGGTAGAAATTGCAATACCGTTTCTCCATTCGGTTACTTCAACACATACGGCGTATCTCCCCGTATTTGGCGACAAATAGGTAGTTAATCCGTTAAAGGCGTCTACACTGGCCATCCCAGAATTCCCGAAAGGCGTAGTTGCACTAAAACCAGCATTATAATCCACTGTATAAAACGGAGTCATGGGATCGTTGCAAGCCAATATTTCTGGCAAACCCGCAGTAGCACCTTGCCAAGGCGTAACCAATTTATAACTTAGTGAATCACCATCGATATCCAAAGCCCGGTTTCGGATTGTTGTAGTATCTCCAGCACAGATAAAAGGTACTGGTACATCCAAAAAGTAGGGGGAACTATTCTTAATACTGGTGGGTGGAATAAAGCCATAATAGGTCTGACCCTGATAAGCCACGCCACCTTGATCGGCCAAATTGGTCTGCGTATTCCTGCAACAACGTTCCCATTTCAAGTGATACCCGGTGCTCGATGCGGGTAAGGTAATAGTAGTTTGATATATCCCTTGTTCTAGACAGGCCTTTGCTAATTCGGGACATGCGGTATTGCCCACAGGATCCACCTTTTTTTTCGATAAAATTTTAATATCTACTTGTTTGTAAAACGATTTATTGTTGTTGTAAATACATAAGCCGATAGCATCATCAAACTGTACGGAACCCGAACAATCGCGGTATGCGAAAATCGTTACGCGATAATTAAAACCAGCGGCTGTGGGGGGAAGATATTCATAGGTTAAAAAACCACCCACCAAATGCGAGGCCATTACCTGTTGTTGTCCCAGAAAAAAGACAAGTAAACCCAGTAAAAATCGCCATTTACGCATTCAATTTTTAAATTGTTTCTCAAAGTTAGACAACTTTTCCGTGTGTTTGGTTGTGTGAGCGGTTATTTCGGACGAAAAATAAATTATTTTCGCCCTATGAAATTTAATGCGGATTGCCTTCATTTTCTCGGACACATTCCCTGCAAACCCCATAAGGAGCATGGTTATCACTGTGAAAACTGTCAGGCATACACTCCCATCGAAAAGAAAATCCTAATTATAAAGTTAGGAGCCATGGGCGATGTAATCCGCACAACCCCTTTGATTACGCGATATAAAGAGTTGTATCCAAACGCGAAATTCACTTGGATTACCTTATTTCCAGACATACTTCCCAAGGGACAGATCCATGAAATTTACAAATTAGGAATTGAAGCCAGCCTGTATGTCACCAATACCCATTGGGATATAGCGATCAACTTGGACAAAGAAAAAGAGGCTTCCGGATTGCTATCCATGGTTTCGGCAACGGAGAAGTATGGCTTCATCTTGAAAGACGGTGCCACTCAGCCCGTGAATGAGTTAGCTCAACATAAATTTGATACCGGGTTATTTGACGACGTTAGCAAGGCGAACACCAAAAATTATTGCACGGAAATTTTCGAAATCTGCGGATTAACCTACCAAGGGGAACCTTATTTATTGGACAACCACGCCGATAAGGGATTTGTTTGGAATCTTCCTGCCGATAAAAAAATCATTGGATTAAATACAGGTTGTGGCGATCGTTGGACTACCCGACTTTGGAGTATCGAAAAGTGGGTAGAATTGGCGAAGAAGATTTCGGATGCAGGATATTACCCATTATTGTTAGGAGGTGCACAAGAAGATCAACGGAATAAAGATATTCAAGCAGGAAGCGGAGCTACCTATTTGGGATATTATCCATTAAATCAATTCATTAATTTAATAGATCATTGCGATTTGGTGGTGACCCAAGTTACTATGGGTATGCATTTAACCTTAGGATTAGGTAAAAAAATTGTTTTGATGAATAACATTTTCAATCCGCACGAATTTGATTTATTTGGCAAGGGAAGCATTGTACAGCCTCCAAAAGCATGTAAATGTTTTTATCGAGGCAGTTGTGTCGATGGAGGCAGTTGTATGGAGACCCTTACAACGGATATTGTTTTTGCCGAAATTGAATCGGTTTTAAATAAGTAATCTAGGCTAAACCGCTTATTGATTCTTCCTCCCTGTAAGTCGATTGCATGCTTTTGCATGATTTTGTCTGCTATTGCTTGCCTATTTTCTGTTATTTCCTGGTATTGATTGTTATTGCTCGCCTATTGTCTGCTATTTCCTAAAATTGACTGTTAATACTTGCTCTTATGCTCTTACCTGCGATTATCATCTATTGACTGCGATTTCCTTTTATTGACTTTTATTAACTGTTATCGCTCGCTCTTATCTTCGATTATCTGCTATACCTGTTATTGACTGTAATTGCTTGCACTTTTCTGCTATTGTCTGCTACTTACTGCCTGCACCCTAAGTTATGGTGTCTAGAAGAATTACCCGGAGTAAAAATTATCAGTATTTGCAAAAATTGCAAAAATCTTTGGTTTTTAACGGGTATTTGTTATTTTTGCAGCCCCAAATGGCGAGGTAGCTCAGGCGGTTAGAGCGCAGGATTCATAACCCTGAGGTCGGGGGTTCAATTCCCCCCTTCGCTACAAACAAAATCAACCACTTACATTTTCGTAAGTGGTTTTTTTATTTTGTACCATGTTGATGTGCGATGTTTGAGTCCAACTTTTAGTTATTATTGTCTCCAAACACCTTGATTTCAGAAGTCTATAAGTTCGTAGTTTGTGCTTCGTCCACCTTGTTGCTCTTGACGTAATATTCCTTTGATCATTAAATCCTTAATGTCACGTAATGCAGTATCGGGTGAACATTTGGCAATCTTAGCCCATTTTGATGATTTCAGTTTTCCGTCAAATCCTTCAATAAGTTTATTTAATACCAATCTTTGTCGTTCATTAAACTCACTAGTTTCATGAACTTTCCAGAACTCAGTTTTTCGAAATATTTTTTGCATAGTAGCCTCTGTTGCCAACAATGAATTTCTAAGGCAGTGCAAAAACCAGCCTAACCACTCTGTAATATCGCTGGTGCTATGTTGAACTTTTTGTAGAATCTCGTAATACTGCTTTCGTTCAACCAAAATTTGGCTTGACATACTATAATATCGTTCCGTTGTCTTATCAGCACGGGTAAGCATTAAATCCGAAATTGCTCTTGCTATTCTTCCATTACCATCGTCGAAAGGGTGGATAATAATAAACCAGAAATGCGCAATTGCAGATTTTAAAACGGGGTCTATTTTATCATGATCATTAAACCATTTTAAAAACCTGTCCATTTCTTCTTTAACTCTGGTTGCAGAAACCGCTTCATAGTGAACTTTTTCTTTTCCCATCGCACCTGAAACTATTTGCATCTCACCTGTTCGATAGCTTCCTACTTCTATTTTGTGCATGCCGCTATGTCCTGTTGGAAAAAGTGCCGAATGCCAGCCAAACAATCGCTCATTTGTCAGTGGTTTTTGATAGTTTTGGGTTGCATCAAGCATCATTTCAACAACTCCTTCCACGTTTCTATTTGCAGGAACAAGTCCGGCTATGTTAATACCAAGTTTTCTTGCAATGGATGACCGTACTTGGTCATAGTCGAGTTTTTCCCCTTCTATTTCAGATGATTTGATAACGTCAAGGGTCAACGTAGTAAGTGTTGCTTCCTCTTTAATGGCAAAACCCAATGTATTCATTTGTCCTACAATTTTACCTTGCAGGTTGCGGACTTCACCAAATATGGCATTGATATCGGTTTCCCGCCAAGTAAAATCTGTCCAATTTTTGTATTCGTAAATGTATTTAGCCACTTTTTAAAATAGATGTTGCGGTAAATATACGCATTATTCTCCGCAAAAATGCGGCAAATATTTCAATTATTCTCCGCATGTCAACCCAGTTTTTGGTCAACTATCTGAGTTGCTTGCTTAATACGTAGTTCTGTAAATATATTGCCGCCATAGGTTTCGGGCTTGGCTTATTGGCGTAGTGGCGGATTTCGAAGCACTTAAAGGTCAACCAAGCGTACACTTTGATAGAATCACTGCAATTGATAAACATGTGAACCTCCATTGCGGCAAAACGATGTTGGCGGTTCGTTGTTCTATTTCGTCCTTGTCAACCTCGGTACTAATATTAATGAAATTAGTCCTGCTGAAATGACTGTCACCATTATGTTTCCGTATTGTTTTAGTTCAAGCCCGTTTAAAATTCTTATTGCTATAATTGTCAAAGTGAGCCCTGCAAATATTGTCCAATATTTCAAGTTTACATTTTCCTTTTCAGTCTTATTTGTCGGCAGTTTGTAAATGGCAAAAGCAATGACAAGTCCACCAATTAGGGTTGATGAGTGTTGTAAAATTTTTAAAATCGGGATTTGTAAACTGAAAAAGTCAACTGCGTTTTTTAAAGTTGGAATTGTCTGAACGAAATAGCCGTGGTCGTGAGTAAAACTATCCCAAAGTATGTGAGATGCAGCACCAATAAGAATTGAAATTGTCACAACAAGCCAATTTCTTTTGAAGTGTCCATTCCAATCAAACTGTCTAAATGCTGAAAATCTCGACCTCAAAAATGTCGGCAGATTGTCGAATAAACTGTCTCTAACAATATTATGAAAGAGAAAAGCAAGTAACAGCCCAAGCGGCAAGTCGAACCAAAAAAGTCCGTCCAATGTGTGGCTGTAATTGCTCTTAATTCTCATTCTCAAAAAGTATTCAAAGTCAGGTGTCAAACTGCCAATTACAAGTCCTGTGAACGAAAACCATTGTCTTGGTAGATAAGTTAATGGTAAAACAATTGCTGGATGTGAAAATGTAAATGGCATTTCTTTTTTTGACTATCTGTTTCTTGTTTCTTTGTCATCCGTTACAATGACCACATCTTGACTATATACGAAACTACCACAATCATATGAGTATTGCAAAATAACCGTAGAATCGTAGAGTCCTAGTTTCTTGCATTTGCGGAAATTGCAAATTGCGTATTCGCAAATGTAAAAATCACCCAATATTCACAACCCTTAGGCGGTGGCGGGGCAATTTCCCCCCTTCGCTACAAAAAAGAAGGCTGTCTAAATAGACAGCCTTTCTTTTTTAACCTTAAACAAAAACAGAAATTATGAATGCGTTGGGATAATCCCAATACTTCCTCGATAGGGGCCCAAAAATAAACGTGCATACAATCGAACAATGGCGATTCCATTCACGATAAAAATGGTAGAACTCAAAAAGGCAATTAGCAATTGATCTTCGTGTATATGACTAAATATTAAATCTTCCCCAATAAATGTAGGTGTAATAGGGAAACCCGCCACGGCAATACCGCACAATAGAAAACCCAATCCAAGTAATTTATACTTTGAAGACAATCCATGATACTCTTTAATATCCAAATTACCTTCCAATGAAATTATGCGTCTTAACAGAAAATAACCCACCGCTCCGGCCACAACTACTCCACTCAAATAAAATAACAATTCACTTTTGCTGATATGCTCATTATAGTTCATGCCCAGGGCTATCCAAAAATGACCCGAAACCAATAACAACCAGCCATTATTAATTCGTGTGTACATAGCAAAAGACCTGGCTACGGATAACAGAGCAATAAACAAGAATAACCAAGTAACATACACTGTAAATTGTTCGGGAATCAATGGTTTTGCAAGAATTCCTACTACAAATGTGGAGATGAGCAGAATCATTCCTTTTTTATCGGAAACAAATCGAGCCAACCTACCCAAACGCTTGAGTGGATGCCATAACCATTTATAATTCCATTCATCCAAATTGAACTCTCTAACCGATAACCAATAAAAGTAATTAGACCAGCGTTTGGGAATGCCCCAAAACGGCTTTTGCGTTTCGGCCTTTTGAGTAAAATATTGTTCGCGAATCTTGTAAGTAACAATGGACGGTGAAATCAATAATTGATAGGTTCTCAAAAACGCATTACCTGCAAAGTGCAGCAATGCAATATTGTGCCACCCCATAGAGATTTCAATAAAAATTAGTCCTAGCTGCGAAATGGAAGCGTAAGCAATCTGACTTTTTACGTTGGATTGAACCTTGGCGATCATTCCCGCTACCAAGCTGGTAACCAACCCCATAACTACCACAAATCCTCTAAAAATAAATTGATTTTCATAGAACGGATATATGCGAATTAATAAATACGCACCGATATGCACGGATAAGGAACCATAAAAAATCGCACTGGAAGGAGTTGGCCCCTCCATCGCCCTGGGTAACCAGGAAGAAAAAGGCAATTGAGCACTTTTTGCGTACGCGGCTATTAATACCAACAACGAAACCAGTGTGGCTTCCAAACTGTGATTCAGCAAATGATGATGAACAATTTCTAAATTGTTTAATTTAGAAAAGGTGATGTTCTCATGCCATAAATGGTGGCTCAACCACATGGCCAGTATGAGTCCGATATCGCCAATTCGGTAAATAAAAAATACTTTTAAAGCATTTTGAACCGGCAACAATCTTTCTCTATAAAAGGCTATCAACAAAAAGGACGATATCCCTAAAATTTCCCAACCGATAAATAACGTCTCGAAATTCCCCGCGAAAATGGCAATATTGTACCCAGTAAAGAAAAATAAAATGGTATTAAAGAATCGTTTATACCCCGATTCTCTGTGTAAATACACTCTCGAAAATCGAACAATAACAAAAGTTAAAAAACCACCTACCAACGCATAAACGGCCGTGAATCTATCGAAGTAAAAATCAATCAAAAACTCATATTCATCCGACCTAAAAATAACAATTTCCTTTAAATTTATAGGTTGAAAGTTCGATAAAAACCAATTATAGAAAAAACCCAAACTAAAAATGAGGTATGCCAAGGTAACTGCAAATGCAATTCCTGACAGCACATTTTCTTTATTACTGGGTATAATTAAACTTAACAAATAGCCCAATAAGGGTATTCCAATAAAAAGCTGCAATAGTATATCCATATTAATTCATGATTACTACGGGTAAATTTTCCGTAGATTGTTGTAAAAAATTAAAATCAACTTTTTTAACTGGAGTATGTTGTCTTTCAATTGAATAGGGCTTAAAATCATCTTTTTCAAATTGATAAAACTTCTTTTCTATGGGATGAAAAACCATCAAATTAACCCATTCGTTGGTAAACCATTCCCAGGTGGAGTGATCTCTACGAATCGCATCCATGACAATATCGGGCATTTGTTCAACAATCATTAACAATCGTAACGGATCATGGACTTCTATCATTTGGGAAGGCAATCCAGTTCTTAAATCCCCTGCTACTCCATTGGAAACACCTAGTAATCCTACAACGTTATGCGGTAATTTTGATCCAGCCCCTAGAGCATTATTATCTACTCTCGAAAAATAGTACTCCAAATTAATACCACCGCAAACGGGAGCAGCGGCACGAATAATGGAATATAAAGAATCCCCAGTAGTATCCAGATCCCATCGATACGTATTCAGGAATGCTCGTCGATCTAGAAAAACTTTTTGGGAAAACTCACGTTGGCCAATTAGGCAAAGCGCATTAGTAGCATGATTTAACTCGGGTCTTGGTTCAAATACAGAAACCGAACGCAACTTAACTTTTTGATGCGTTTTGCTAAGACTTAACGAGGGATCAACTAAGACAAATCTACGTGCTCTTTCTTTTGCATTTTTCTTAAGTGCCATTTCAAACACACGTTGAACTTGTTGATGATTTTTCGCATCCAGTCTTCCTGTTAACTCTTTGGTATAAAATACTATTTCATCCCTAGTAGTATCATGAAGTGCCCCGATAAATAGAGTATTTTCCGGTATGATTACTCCCAGATTTAATAAACCTGATCGAACATCTTTACGATTTAGGATGGTAGCCATTACCCGTGCATTTACCGAACCGGGTCTTCCCGAACACGCCCCGCAATCATACGCTGCATAGTGAGGATTATTGGTGGTACTACTACCATGCCCTACAATATAAACTAAAGGGGAAAACGAATTCACCATTCCGATACTTTTCAACATCGAAGCCGCACGTTGAATCATCTCATCTACTGTATAGCCCACTTGTAAATCTCCTTCAAATTCACCGCGATGCTCTACGGAGAGAACCGCTGTCTCTCCCAGGTGATTAAGGGATGAGGATGAATTCCCATCCATGCTAGGGAAAAAGATTCCCTTCACTAATTTCAATGCAGACCAAAATCCAATAACTTGAGAAATTAGCCAGCCTCCAAGTATTGAATGGGAACTTGTATTAAAATGAATATCTTGTTTATGTTTCTTACTAGAATGATATTCTCTTATTAAATACTTAGGCTGAACCGGGGCAGGGCAATGTTTGGTGACAAAATTTGAATTCTCCGGTTTATAATAAAACTCTACATTAAAATATCCAGGAGTTCCAAATGTTTCACACTCTGAATCTTCAGCTTCTAAATGTCTACGGATACTACATTCACGGTCATCGATACAAAACAAGGCTTGAAATGAAGGCCGTTTACTCTGTTCTAGGGCGAGTTGTTCTGACGAACTGAGTTGTTTTAATTGCGAATTGAATTGTAATCCAGACAATACTTCGTGGTAATAAGACATTTCCATTGATCGTTGCCATAGCATTAAAACTGTATCCAATTCGGTTGGCTGAAATGCAACAAAAGGATCTCCAATAGCCTCCGAATTTACCCAGTGATTCATGGGTTCCCAGTCGCCTTCCAGTTTTAAGTATAATAAATCCAGCTCCAATAATAATTGGAATCGAATTATCTCGTCCAGCGTAATCGATCTAGGTCGAAGTAAGGTTTCAGGTTTTGATTCTATCGTAGCTACCAAACCAGACCACCCGGCATGAGTAAATTGTTGATCAAAAACGTATTGCTCAAATAATGCACTTGAACCAAGTAATCGGTACAACAACGTTTCGGTAGTAAGGTCTTTCTGGAATAACAACTTTTTGGCTTGTTGGGAATGAATTACACTAGTAACACTGTTTGACTCCAACGCTTTAATGGCATCCCAAAAGGATAAATCAGCATAGGGAAATTTCCATACTGCAACCCCTTGGTCTAAGAAACCACCCAAAATTTGAAACAACATAGGCTGAATGAAAACATCAAAATCAATCCCCTTTTGAAATTTCCATTGGTCTCGCAATCGACCTACAGTAGGTTTATTTTCTAAAGGAAATTTACCCTGCAACATTGCATTTTTCCAGTGTGTCTCATCCGAAGTAGGCGCATATTTATGAATTACCGATAACAATATAGCTTCTGAAATATTACCCGAATTATATTTTTCACGATATTCACTCAAAGACATATATACTTGATAACCAAACCATTTTCGGGCCGTGCCAATACCAGTAAAAAAATCAAATTCTTGAAACCCATGTAGGGTGTTGTGGTGAATAAAATCTTTTAATGGCGATTGGGACGGTAGAAAATGTTTTAGTTTGTTTAGGCAATCTTGCCAGTCAAACTCTGATTTTTTCATTATTTATATTTTACTTCACCGTTTTTATTCAATCGCTCTTGTTTAGGTCGGTTTAAAGCACCCGTAGCATGTTTGCTTTTATTTGCTGATTTCATCGAGTCTAACCCAATTAAATTCAGTTTACCTCCGGCTTGATCAAACTCCAATTGTAAATGCAATAAATTATCCATTACGGTATGATCTACTAAATTGCATCGAGAAAAATCCAAGCTTAATTCAGAAGACCTAGTAAATTGTTCCAACTGCTTTCTTATACCCAACCAATTAGAGAAGACCGCAGCGCCAACAACATCCCAATGATTTTTATTTTTAATAATTTTAGCACTAAACATTCTGGCAATAGGCGCGCCCAATAAACCTTGAACAATTAATTTCACAGTAATACCCGCCGCAATTCCTATCAACAAATCTGTTAACAGAGTAACGATAATGGTAATGGTAAAGCCTAGAAGTTGTTCAAATCCTATTTGAGCCATTCTACCAAATTCCTTAGGGCTAGCCAATTTCAATCCTACACCAATAAGTAATGCGGCAAGAGCTGCATTGGGAATTATATCGCTAAATTGAAGGTCAAAAAACAGAAAAATCAACATGAACAAACCATGAAAGAAATTGGCAAATCTTGTTTTAGCACCATTGTGAATATTTGCACTACTTCGAGCTACCTCGCTAATCATCGGCAAACCACCCACAATGGATGAAACGATATTACCAAATCCAACGGCCATTAAGTCTTTATTGGCATTACTTTTTCTCTGATATGGATCCATTACATCCATTGCTTTTACGGTTAACAAACTCTCCAAACTTCCTACCAAAGCAAACATCAAAACGTATTTTACAAATATTCCTATGTGCTGAATACCATCAAATCGTTCGTTCCATGCGATGGTATGAATAAAATCTTGGTCGAAATGAACCAAATATTTTTTGTCTAGGTGCATTAACTTGGCAAGAACAATTGACACGGTAAGCACTACCAACGGAGCAGGAATTTTACGTAACCAATGGATGTTAATTTTAGGCCAAACCAATACGATGAGCATACTTAATACACCAATCATTGCGACTGCAGGATCGGCATTCATGATAGAATGAGGAATGGCCAAAATCAAATCCAGTGGCGCCGACAATGCCTTTCCCATCTCATTTACTGGTGCTAAATTGAATAAAATATGGGATTGTTTGCTGATGATAATAATGCCAATGGCGGCCAGCATTCCATGGATAGTACTTAACGGGAAAAAATCCACCAAGGAACCCAATCGAATCAACCCAAACAGCATTTGCAGTACTCCAGCCACTAAAATTGCACCTAAAGCCGTGTGCCAACCTGCGATTGGATCCCCTTTACCAAACTCTTCTACTGCCCCTGCTACTATTACTATTAATCCTGCTGCGGGCCCTTTGATGGTTAATCGAGAACCTGCTAAAAAAGAAACCAAAACACCCCCAATCATGGCTGTCATTAAGCCCATGATGGCTGGGAAATCACTTGCTTTGGCGATACCTAAACTTAAGGGAAGAGCAATTAGGAATACCAAAAATCCCGATGTTGCATCGTCTACTATATTTTCTTTTAGCCCCTTCCAACCTTCTGCTGGAATAGCTTTACTATTATTATTTTTCATAAAAAATTACTAAAACAGCCTGTTAAGGGCGCTGCAACCCTGCGAAATAAATACGTTGAATCAGATTAATGATTATTACTACCTAAGCTATGGTAGAAAACAATAAGTACAAACGACTTAACTATAAACTCTCAGTTGCTCAAATTGTATATATCTTGGGCAAGACTGGTAAATTTCTCCAACAAATGAATGGACTCTAAATTGTTGAATTTCAAACAATACAAACAATCTAATATCGGCAACTACCGAGTAGATTGGTATAAAAACCGAACCAAATCCATGATTATCATCAACCAATTCCTCTTCAGAATCGGTAACTATTTCTAAGCAATTGAAATTGGAATCGGCACTTCCAAATTGTTGGTGTAACTCCAACGACGAAAATACAATCAACGAAAAAATCGCAATAAGGATTTTCCAGTAATTATATTTTTTCATTGTTGAATACATACCGAAAACAAAGGTAATGGTATAAAAACGCGAGTTATGTAATTTTATTGTCTAAAATTCAACTATGAAGAATTTCAATAGATAAGACAATACACTTATTTTTGCGTTAATGCTCCAAAATAAAATTAACCAAATCCATGATTTCTGGCAACCAATTTATTTTTAAAGAGCAACCCGGACCTGGGTATTTCCCTCACTCTTTCATTGGATATTTCAAACCAATCGTTTTATTTTTACTCTGCTTTACACCGATCATCGTAATTGGTCAACAAAAGATTATTGATATCAACAACGATTCAATAATTGTTTCACCACCAAAATCAAAATACACCGGGAATTTCTACGGACAAGTTTGGGATGGTGAAACCCGTGATCCCATGGCCTTTGCAAGTTTACGTTGGGGAACTACTGGGAAAGGAGGAATTACCAATTTCGAAGGGGAATTTAATTTAGGGAGAGGGCCCTTCCCGTCGGACACCTTTTGGATTGATTATATAGGATTTGAGACCTATTACATCCTGTTGGACACCGTGAAAGCCATGCCTTTACATATCAATTTAACCCGAAAAATTGAGCGATCGGATGCTGTAGTAATCACATTGGGCATCAATCCGGCGATGAAATGGTTAAAATTAGCACAAGATAATCGAAAAAGGAACAGTCCTGCCAACATTCAAAGTTATCAATGTGAAACGTTTAGTAAAGCAACCGTTGCAATAAATAATATAAGCAAAACGCTGCAAAAAACCAAAATTGCAAAGAATATGGGGTCCTATTTTGATACCATTTCTTATATGACTGGTGATTCAAATAAGTCCATATTACCCGTACTTATTTCCGAAGTTCTCAGTGATTTCAGCTATCAAAAAACGCCTTACCTCACCAAGGAAGTAGTTAAAGCCACCCGCATCCGTGGACTTGGAGTTACGGATGGGAGTTTGGTAGGTCAGCTCATGGGTAATACCTTCACCAATTACAGCATATACGATGAGAGTTTGGTGGTTTTCGATAAGGGAATACCCTCCCCGATAGCCGATGCCGCTGAATTGTTATACGATTACCGATTGGTTCAAGTGGATTACACCCATACCCCCAAAGTGGTTCAGCTAAAAGTAACGCCCAAGAACCCTCGGGACTTAGCATTCAGCGGGTTTATTTGGATACAAGATAGCACTGGCGCAATAGTTCGGTTAGCTTTAGAAATTACCGGTGCCAGCAACTTAAATTATGTTGAGAAACTAAAATTTGCCCAAGAATATGAACGCGTAGAATCGGGAGAGTTTTTATGTACCAAAGTACGCGTTTTGATGGATATTGGCGAATTATCTAAACAAGCGGCGGGAATGATAGCGTCTAACACCACCACGGTGAAGAACATAAAAGTTGGGGTTGATTTTCCTCCAAGATTTTTTGACAACCGAATTGTAATGACTCCCGGTGCCAATCTTCATGCAGATACTTTTTGGTTGAATCATGCACACACCAAACAATCGGAAGAAGAGAAACGGGTAGCTTCAAAAATCGATACATTAAATGCGATACCAACGGTAAAGACCTACGTAGACTTAGTAAATTTCTTGGTAGACGGATATCAGCGGTTTGGAATACTCGATTACGGGCCTTATTACACCCTGGCCTCTTGGAATTTATTGGAAGGCGCCCGTTTAAAAATGGGTTTCAGAACCACCCCTGCCATTAGTAAAAACTCAGTAACCACGGGGTTTATTGCTTATGGATTTGCCGACAAAAAATGGAAATACGGTTTTAATTCAGATATTTATTTCAACGTGAAAAATTGGAGTAAGTTAACGCTAATGCATCGTAGAGATGTTGAGTTAATTGGCATCACAGACAACGACTTATATGGGACCAGTCTGTTTACGGCATTTAATTTATTTGGATCAAAATTTCTGAATTTTACCACGCAATCCAGAATTACCTATGGCATAGATTTGCGTCCGGGAATGCGCGTTTCTACTAGTTTATATCATGCTCATTATGATTTCCCTAAAGTAAGCGACTTCAAATTTGCCTGGTATGAGAATGTAACCGATCTCAATTCAATTTCCACGGAAATGACCAATGCCAGTGCAAGCTTTACGTTTGTGTATGAACCCCGGAGCTATTCCATCAAATCCGATTTGAGTTTAATGACATTCAGTGCACCAGGCCCCAGATATCAATTACTGTATCAAAAAGGAATTAAGGGATTGGTTGGTTCGCAATTTGAATATGATAAGGTTGTGCTTTCTTATTCTTACACGAAAGTATGGAGCATGTTAGGAAGGACGATTTATTCCGCTGACTTAGCCAAAGTTTGGGGGACACTACCCTATCCATTGCTCTCTGTATATGTTGGAAATCAAAGCTTTATGTACAATCAAAAGGCATACAACCAAATGCGGAATTTTGAATTTATTTCTGATCAAAGTGTGCAATTGGGATTTGAACACCATTTTAACGGCTATATTTTCAATCGAGTTCCGTTGTTAAATAAATTCAAATTGCGTGAAATAGTAACCAGCAAGGCTATTTATGGCACGTTGAATCAAGCCAATCGAGATATTATACCTACACGCTATCAAGTAGCTGATATTTCAGAATTTAAAAGCTTCTCGTACAAAATCCCATACTGGGAATTGGGTGTTGGATTAGAAAATATTTTTAAGTGCATCCGGGTGGATTTCATTTGGCGTATGACCTACAGAGCGCCTGAAGATCCTCGAAATTTCGGAATAAAGGCTAGTTACAGTTTAAGTTTTTAATGGCCTACTGCCCAATGGGTAGTATTTTTGTGGTATGTCTATGAATATCCCATCCTTTACCGCCTATGGTGCTGCGGGTAGAGTTACTGGAAGTAAACATTTAATTGTAACCCCCGAAGGCACTCAATTGCTTTTGGACTGCGGATTGATTCAAGGCGAAGGCCCGGAAGGACAAGAGTTAAATCGACATTTTGGATTCGACCCAAGAAGTATCGATAAAGTAATTTTATCTCATGCTCATATCGACCACACGGGCTTACTTCCGCGGT
>JACCDW012071506.1_pt1 | contig 15680 bp, 13 predicted proteins | sample 7449781 | NCBI WGS metagenome assembly JACCDW01 (sample SAMN15323449, study PRJNA562643) | freshwater metagenome | isolation source: river surface water | place: USA:Blue River Watershed | collected 2017-08-18
GGTGCTAATATTCGCCAACATCCTTTAACGACCCGTCCTGTGAGGCGGGGAAGGAGATTTACATGAGTCTTGCCCTGCCTGCGCCAGATATTGGCCGCGCTATTACGCGCATCTCCCACGAAATTATCGAGGGGAATTCAGGTTCAAAAAATATTACCCTTCTAGGGATCCCAACACGAGGTGCTCATCTCGCACTTCGAATCGCTGAATCTATCCGCTCGATTGAAGGCGCAGATGTTCAGGTCGGCACTCTCGACATTACCTTGCATAGAGATGACCTTCGCCTTCGTCCACCCAAAGCGCTCATGCCAACAGTTATCCCTTCATTAGGAATTGAAGGCAGAGATGTTGTCCTTGTAGATGACGTTCTCTTCTCGGGTCGCACAATTCGAGCGGCCCTCGATGCGCTTGGTGAGATAGGAAGACCACGCACTGTTCAACTAGCAGTTCTTGTCGATCGAGGACATAGAGAGCTTCCTATTCGTGCTGATTACGTGGGAAAGAATCTTCCGACATCGTCCGAGCAAGTAGTTAAAGTGCATTTGACTGAATTAGATGGCGTCGATGAAGTTCTGATCGAAGATGGAGTCCGTCCATGAGACACCTTCTCTCTATCGCCGACCTGAGCAAGGTCGAATCAATCAATATTCTAGATACCGCAGAACTGCTCTCAAGAGCATCAGATGGTCCGATGAAGAAGCTGCCTACCTTGCGCGGAAAAACTATCGTCAACTTATTCGCCGAGGATTCAACTCGAACAAGAATCTCTTTTGAAGCAGCAGCAAAGCGCTTGTCGGCAGATGTTATAAACTTTTCAGCTAAGGGATCGAGTGTTAGCAAAGGGGAGTCCCTCAAAGATACTGCGCAAACTCTGCAGGCTATGGGCGCAGATGCAGTCATCATTCGCCATAACGCCTCAGGTGCCGCCCATACACTTGCAGCAAATCAATGGATGACTGGATCTGTTATCAACGCGGGTGATGGAACCCATGAACATCCAAGTCAGGCACTCCTAGATGCATTCACCATCCGCAAACATTTAGCTCACGGAGCGCAAGATTTAAGCGGCCTTCATGTGGCAATCGTTGGGGATGTTCTGCACTCCAGAGTTGCTCGTTCCAACGTCTCACTCCTTACTCAATTAGGAGCAACCGTAACGCTGGTAGCACCCCCAACTTTACTTCCAGTGGGAGTCGAGACATGGCCGGTAAATATCTCATATAGCTTGGATGATGTTATTGAGACTGTTGATGCAGTGATGATGCTTCGACTGCAATTAGAGCGCATGTCAGAAATATTCTTTCCTAATGCACGTGAGTATTCACGATACTTCGCGCTTAACTCTGATCGCGTCAGAGCGATGAAGCCCAAGGCAATCATTATGCATCCGGGTCCTATGAATCGCGGACTTGAAATCACAGCTGATTCTGCCGACAGTGCGCGTTCAGTGATTCTTGATCAAGTAAAGAATGGCGTAAGTGTCCGGATGGCAATTCTCTATTTACTACTAGCAGGCGCTTCGCCAATTGGAGATTTAGTATGAGTCCAAAGTATCTCGTTAAGGGTGGAAAGCTCGCTAATGGCCAAGTTGCAGATATCGCGATTGTCGATGGATTGATTACCGAAGTTGGTGCAAATCTCTCACCCGATGGTTCTGAAGAAGTCGATGCGAAGAACTGCGTTGTAATCCCTGGCCTTGTGGATCTTCATACTCACCTGCGCGAACCAGGCAAAGAGGATGCAGAAACTGTTCTGTCAGGGTCTCATGCAGCAGCGAAAGGTGGATACGTCGCGGTGAGCGCGATGGCAAATACCTCACCAGTTGCAGATACCGCTGGGGTGGTTGAACAAGTCTTTAGATTAGGACGAGAAGCTGGTCTGATAGATGTCTTTCCAATTGGAGCAGTAACTAAGGGACTTGCTGGTGAAGAGTTAGCAGATATCGGAGCGATGGCTGATTCTCAGGCGAGAGTTCGAGTATTCAGTGATGATGGAAATTGCGTCTTCGATCCACTTGTGATGCGACGTGCACTGGAGTATGTAAAGAAGTTTGATGGGGTTATTGCTCAGCATGCCCAAGAGCCTCGACTTACCGTAGGTTCGCAGATGAATGAAGGATTCGTCTCGTCACAACTCGGCTTGAAGGGATGGCCGGCAATCGCTGAAGAGGCAATCATCGCAAGAGATATTCTTCTTGCTGATCATGTGCAATCTCGACTGCACATCTGCCATGTAACAACGGCTGGTGGCGTTGAAATTATTCGCTGGGCTAAATCTCGTGGGATGAAAGTTACCGCGGAAGTTACCCCGCATCATTTAATTCTTACCGATGAATTAGCACGCAGTTATGATCCAATTTTCAAGGTTAATCCACCACTACGCGCTGAATCAGATGTGATTGCGCTTCGTGAAGCGTTGGCTGATGGAACGATCGATATCGTCGCCACCGATCATGCTCCTCACGCAGCTGAAAGCAAGGAGTGCGAGTGGCAAGAAGCAGCCTTTGGAATGCTGGGACTGGAAACGGCGCTCTCGATCGTTAACCAGACGATGGTCCAAACAGGGTTTCTTTCTTGGGAGCAACTGGTAGACCGCATGAGCCGTAAGCCTGCAGAGATCGGGCGCTACGCAGACCATGGCAAGGAGCTCGTGAAAGGCGCTCCTGCCCACCTCACTGTGATAAATCCGACCGCGCTCAATAGGGTCGATCGTGACCGAGTTTCATCCCGAAGCAGGAATACTCCCTTCCATGGAATGGAGCTGCAAGGATTGGTCACAGCGACAATCTATGGCGGCAAACTCACCTTTAAGGCGGTTCAATCATGAGTAAAGCTTTCTTTGTACTCGATGATGGTCGCATATTTGAAGGCAAGTCCTGGGCTGCAACGGGAAAGACGTTTGGTGAAGCTGTATTTCAGACCGGAATGACTGGTTACCAAGAGACTCTGACTGACCCTTCGTACCATAAGCAAGTTGTTGTTATGACTGCGCCTCATATTGGAAATACCGGCGTAAATATCTTTGATAATGAATCGAAGAAGTATTGGGTGGCAGGCTTCGTTGTTCGCAATCCATCGTCAATCACCAGTAATTGGCGCAGTGAAGGCGACCTCGAGTCAGAACTTATTGCACAGGGAATAGTTGGCATTCAAGGCGTAGATACACGAGCAATTACTCGACATTTACGTGATCGCGGAGCGATGAGAGTTGGAATTTTCTCCGGCGAGGAACTCTCGCGTGAAGAGATGGTTGTTGAAGTGCGTAAGCAACCTCTCATGTCAGGGTCAAATCTTGTCGATGATGTATCAACTACCAAGACTTACGTCGTACCCGCTATTGGAGAGAAGCGATTTACCGTTGCAGCTCTCGATCTCGGAATCAAAGCTGCGACCCCAAGATTGATGGCGGAGCGTGGTATAGAAGTTCATGTCATGCCGCACAACTCAACGCTGGCAGAGATTGAAGCGATAAACCCAGATGGAGTCTTCCTCTCCAATGGTCCAGGAGATCCGGCCACGATGACAGAGACGATTGACCTTGTTCGCGAGATTCTTGGAGATGAAATTCCGGTCTTCGGAATTTGCTTCGGTCACCAGATTCTTGGACGAGCGCTAGGTTTCGAGACATATAAATTGCAATTCGGGCATAGAGGAATTAATCAACCTGTCATTGATAAGCGAAATGGAAAAGTTGAAATTACTGCCCACAATCATGGTTTCGCACTGAAAGCTCCAACAGATTCAGGATTCACAACAGTGTTCGGTCCAGGTCAGGTTACCCATCTCTGTCTTAATGATGGCGTTGTGGAAGGTATCGAACTTCTCGAACGCGGTGCATTTAGCGTTCAGTATCACCCAGAAGCAGCGGCCGGTCCACACGATGCTTCATATCTCTTCGATCAATTTGTTGCGATGATGCAAAAGTATCCACGAATGGTGGTGGCTAACTAATGTCACGCGATACTTCAATTAAGAGCGTACTAGTAATTGGTTCTGGTCCTATTGTTATTGGCCAAGCGTGCGAATTTGATTACTCGGGAACTCAAGCATGTCGAGTCCTTCGCGCCGAAGGAATCAGAGTAATTCTTGTTAACTCTAATCCAGCGACAATCATGACTGATCCAGAGTTCGCGGATGCCACCTATATCGAACCAATTACTCCTGAATTCATTGAGCGAATTATTGCTAAAGAGAGACCGGATGCAGTTCTTGCAACTCTTGGGGGACAGACAGCACTCAATGCTGCAATCGGGCTTTATGAGGCCGGCACTCTTGATAAATACAATGTAAAGCTGATCGGCGCAGATGTTGCAGCTATCGAGCGAGGCGAGAACCGGGAACTCTTTAGAGCAATCGTTGAGAAAGTTGGGGGAGAGTCAGCTAAATCGATTATCTGTCACACGATGGATGAAGTTCTCCTTGCCGCTGCCGAACTTAACTTCCCTTGTGTAATCCGTCCATCATTCACTATGGGTGGGTTGGGTTCAGGCATTGCCTTTGATGAAGAGACTCTGCGCCAAATTGCGGGAGCTGGACTTCGCCATAGCCCAACTTCGGAAGTACTGATTGAAGAATCGATCATTGGTTGGAAAGAGTATGAACTCGAAGTTATGCGCGACAAGGTCGATAACGTTGTAATTGTCTGCAGCATTGAAAATATCGACCCGATGGGCGTCCATACGGGAGATTCAATAACTGTTGCGCCAGCGCTAACTTTGACAGATGTTGAGTATCAGAAGCTTCGCAATCTCTCGATAGATATTATTCGCGAGGTCGGGGTAGATACTGGCGGCTGCAATATCCAGTTCGCGGTAAATCCGGATAATGGCCGAATCATCGTAATTGAGATGAACCCTCGTGTATCTAGATCTAGCGCACTTGCTTCCAAAGCGACTGGCTTCCCAATCGCAAAAATCGCTACAAAGCTTGCCATCGGTTACACACTCGATGAGATCAAAAACGACATCACACAGGTAACGCCGGCATCTTTTGAACCGACTCTGGATTACATCGTTGTAAAAGCTCCACGCTTTGCATTTGAGAAATTCCAGGATGCAGATCCTCGTTTGACCACAACGATGAAGAGCGTTGGGGAGGCGATGGCGATAGGTCGTTCATTCCCGGAAGCGTTGATGAAAGCGCTCCGTTCTTTGGAACGAAAAGAGGCAATCTTCTCCTTCCCGAAGGAATTCGCTCCAACTCTGAAGGCTTCACTTCTCGAATCGATGAAGATTCCTACAGAGTATCGATTGCAACAGGTTCAGCTTGCGATGTGGGCTGGAGCGACCAGCGAAGAGATTTATGCATCAACAAAGATTGATCGTTGGTTCTTGCAACAGATTGCAACAATCAACGAAACAGCGCGCCTGATAGCTCAACCTGGTGAACTCAATGAAGAGATTTTGCATACGGCAAAGTCAATGGGCTTCTCAGACCTCCAGATTGCAAGACTGCGTGGCTTAGCCGAGGAAGATGTTCGAAAGGTTCGCCAACACCTTAATGTCCGACCTGTTTATAAGACAGTTGATACATGTGCTGCAGAGTTCGAAGCCTTCACGCCTTATCACTACTCAAGCTATGAGGAAGAGACAGAGGTTCGCACACGAACTAAGCCAGCTGTGATAATTCTCGGTAGTGGTCCAAACCGAATCGGTCAAGGCATTGAATTCGATTATTCATGCGTGCATGCCTCATTCACTTTACGTCAGGCTGGATTTGAAACGGTAATGATCAACTGCAATCCTGAGACTGTCTCTACAGATTACGACACCAGCGATCGTTTGTACTTCGAACCACTTACGTTGGAAGATGTTCTTGAAGTTGTTCATGCCGAGACTCTCGCAGGACCTGTACTAGGTGTTATCACTCAACTAGGTGGACAGACTCCACTTGGTTTAGCGGCAGGTCTTAAAGCTGCTGGAGTAACGATTCTTGGAACAAGTCCAGATGCGATTAACCTGGCGGAAGAGCGCGGCGCATTTGGAGCGGTTTTACAGGAACAAGGACTTACAGCACCTGAATTTGGAATGGCATCCTCAGAAATGGAAGCGCTTTCAATTGCGCAACGCATTGGTTATCCAGTTCTAGTACGCCCTAGCTTCGTTCTCGGCGGTCGCGGAATGGAAATTGTTTACGACGACCAAGCACTTGCAGGTTTTATCTCTCGCGCAACAGATATCACACCAGATCATCCAGTACTCGTCGATAGATTCTTGGACTCTGCGATTGAGCTTGATGTTGATGCGCTATATGACGGAACAGAGTTGCTTCTTGGCGGAATCATGGAACATATCGAAGAAGCGGGTATTCACTCCGGTGATAGCGCCTGCGTTCTACCCGCAATGACCATTAATGAAGCTCAGCGAAGTGCTATCCGTGAGGCGACTTTAAAGATTGCTCAGGGCGTTGGCGTGCGCGGGCTTATCAATATCCAGTTCGCAATGGCAGAGAACATCCTCTATGTATTGGAAGCAAATCCTCGTGCTTCTCGTACAGTTCCTTTCGTTAGCAAGGCAACTGGTGTTCCAATGGCGAAGGCTGCAGCTCGAATCTCGCTGGGAACATCGATTTCAGAGTTAAGAGCTGAAGGCTTACTTCCTGCAACGGGTGATGCGATTGCAAAGGGCATAAGTGTTAAGGAAGCAGTTCTTCCGTGGAATCGTTTTAGACGTGTAGATGGTCGCGGCGTTGATGCAGTGTTGGGACCTGAGATGCGATCTACCGGTGAAGTTATGGGCATTGCCGACAACTTCGGTGAAGCTTATGCAAAATCTCAGATCAGTTCCTTTGGCCCACTGCCGAAATCTGGAACTGTATTCATCTCGCTTGCCGATAAAGATAAGGCTTCAGGAATCGCTCCAGCTCGCGAGTTGATCGCACTTGGATTTAGAGTCTTGACTACCGACGGAACTGCAAAGTTCTTCAGTGAGAATGGAATTTCTACCGTCATTGTTCGAAAGAATTCTCAAGGGACAGGGCCACTAGGGGAGAAGACAATCGTCGAGATGCTCAATAGTGGGGATATCGATTTGGTTATCAATACGCCAGTAGGTCGAGGCACTCGTGCCGACGGTTGGGCGATTCGTACTGCATCCGTACAGAGATCGATTCCAATCATCACTACTACAGCTGGTTTTAGCGCTGCGGTAGAGGGAATTAAGGAACTTCAACGCGGAGATATGGGCGTTACTCCAATTCAGGAATGGTTGAAGCGCTAATGAGTTCAATCAACCGAAGCGCTGCGCAGCAGATGGCGACGATTCTCTCGAATAAGCGCGTGGGTTCCTATCATCAGATTCTGATCAGCGTTGGTGAATTAGTTAAGAGTTGTCGACCAGGAAACTTTGTTGCTATTTCTGTAGGTGGAGAATCATCTCGCATGGTCTTGCGTAGAGCTTTTGCAATCTCACGTACTACAGATAGCAGCCAGTACGGTGGAACTATGGAGCTCATTGTTGCTCCACATGGATCAGGATCTAAGTGGCTCTGTTCGCTTCCTGAAGGAACCGATATCGATATTGTCGCGCCTCTTGGCACCGCCTTCGGAATTCCTACCGAACCAATCAATGCGCTCCTCATCGGCGGGGGTTATGGATCTGCTCCACTCTTTGGCCTTGCCGATGTTCTCAAGAACCGAAACTGCAAGGTAGATATGTTGCTTGGTGCCAGTGTGGGTTCAAAGATTTATGCACCTCTTGAAGGAAAGCGCTCGGTAAATTCGCTCAAGATTTACACTGAAGATGGATCAATGGGCGAGAAGGGTAGAGTCACAGAAACTCTTCTCGAGATAGTAAAGAATAGAAATATCGACGTTATCTACTCGTGCGGACCGATGGGAATGTTGCGTGCGATCACCGAGTTGGTTGCAGAGACCGATGTTATTCATCAATGTGCAGTTGAAGAGTCCATGGCTTGTGGCATTGGTATTTGCATGACCTGCGTCCTGCCAGTTATCGGCGATGACGGCACAGTTTCAATGTTACGTTCATGTATTGATGGCCCAGTCATGGATGGATCTCGAGTCAAGTGGGATCTCGTTGGACAAGTTCCAGAGGCGCAGCAATGAGCATTCCAGTGGATATGTCGACGACGCTCGGAAACGCTTGGTTTCCATCACCAATATTTACTGCTAGTGGATGTGCAAGTAGCGGAAAAGAGTTAGCTCAGTTCTTCCCTCTTAATTCCATAGGCGCTGTTGTTACTAAATCTGTCATGAGCAAACCTCGTCATGGTCGCCCAACTCCACGTATGGCTGAGACGCCGTCAGGGATGCTTAACTCAATTGGTTTACAAGGTCCTGGAATTGACTCTTTCCTAGCTAATGATGTGCCTTGGCTTCTCGAACAGAAAGCGCGAGTAATTGTCTCTATCGCTGGAGAAACAATTGAGGAGTATTCGACTCTTGCTAGAAAGTTACGATCCGTGTCTGGTCTGAGCGCAGTAGAAGTAAATATCTCCTGTCCGAATGTTGAAAATCGTGGACTGGTTTTTGCTTGCGATCCCGATGCCTCTCGCAGAGTTATTGATGGAGTTCGAAAGACAATCGGTGGAGAGCTTCCGATAATTGCAAAGCTCAGTCCGGACGTTACCAATCTGCCTGATATTGCTCGCGGTGTAGTTGATGCAGGTGCAGATGCCCTTGCGCTCATTAATACTGTTCTTGGAATGGTGATTAATCTCGACACGATGAAACCTCACCTTGGGGGCAAAACTGGTGGGCTCTCAGGTCCAGCCATCCGCCCAGTTGCGGTCAGAGCGATTTATCAAGTACGCGCTGCTCTTCCAACTACGCCAATCCTCGGAATGGGCGGCGTTGCTTCAGGACGCGATGCCCTTGAATTGATACTTGCAGGTGCATCAGGAGTCTCTGTTGGTACTGCAAGTTTCGGTAATCCAACGGCGCTCATCAAGATTCAGAATGAGTTAAGAGATTTACTTGCAGCGCGTGGATTTGCAACCCTGAAGGACGCAATCGGATATGCACATAGAGATGAGATCTAATGAAAGCTCCAATTGTTCTCGCGGTCGACACATCAGATTTAGAGACTGCTAAGCGCTGGGTAGAGGCAACACACGAGAGCGTCTCTGTCTACAAATTGGGTCTTGAGTTCTTTCTCAACTTTGGACAGGCAGGCGTAGCTGCGATTAAAGATGTCACTGACTCCGACATTTTCCTCGATCTTAAACTGCACGACATTCCTCATACCGTCGCCGGTGCGGCAGGTGCTATCAAATCCTTAGCGCCACGTTTCCTTACCGTGCATGCTTCCGGTGGGAAAGAGATGGTTGCTGCTGCAGTTGGTGCACTTCCGGGGACATCTATTACAGCGGTAACGATACTTACTTCACTCTCTGAAGAGGATCTCATCGAGATTGGATATGCAAATAATGCGCTAGAGAGCGCCGTGGCACTTGCGAAGCTTTCCGTCAGTGCTGGAGCAAAGGCGATTGTCTGCTCTCCGCTCGAGATTGCATCCATCCGATCAGCGATAGGTCCGGATATTGAAATTATTACCCCGGGAGTTCGTCCTCTCTCAGATGCGAAGAGCGATGATCAGAAGCGAACAATGACCCCAACCGATGCAATTAATGCGGGAGCATCCCTGCTTGTAATTGGCAGACCAATCACTAGCGCTTGGAAGGATGGCGCTTCTGCAATGTCGGCTCGTGCGCGGTCAATCGCGGAAGAGATTCTCAAGTAAATTACTCTTATGGCTCTTCCTCCAGCTCTGACTCCCGAGGCGCGAAGCGCTGCCCTCGAGAAGGCTAAGGCCTCTCGTAAACGTAGAGCCGAGGTAAAAGAGCAGGTCAAGAAGGGCGAGTTATCAATTGCGGAAGTCTTGGATCTCGCAAAGAGTGATGAGATTGTCGCGAAGATGCGCGTTCTAGAACTTCTTGAATCTAAGAGTGGCGTAGGTAAAGTCAGGGGAGCAGCTCTCCTCGATAAGTTGAAGATTTCACGCACTCGACGTATTCAAGGACTTGGGCGTTTGCAGATTGAAGAGATTCTCAAAGAGTTCCCATCTCTCACTTCATCGCTGCGTGGAAAGTTGGTCGTTCTCTCAGGACCTGGTGGCGTCGGTAAAAGTACCGTTGCAAAAGAATTGAAACGATCTTCTCCATTTGTCGTAAGTGTCTCAGCAACTACACGAGCGCCTCGCTTCAATGAGGTTGATGGCGTTGATTATCACTTTCTGTCGAATGAAGATTTTGATAAATCTGTAAAACGAAATGAATTCTTAGAGTGGGCCGAGTTCGCTGGAAGTAAATATGGAACCCCATCAGCTCCAGTTCTTAAGGCAATGGCAGATGGCCACAGCGTTCTTCTCGAGATTGAAATTACTGGAGCCAAACAGGTGAAGAAGAAGATGCCTGAGGCAATCTTGGTCTTTCTAGAACCTCCTACCTGGGAAGAGCTTGTTGCTCGCCTCGAGGGAAGAGGTACCGATAGCGCCGAACGCCGTGCTGCACGCCTAGCACTGGCGCAAGATGAGATGGCAGCGGCCTCATTCTTCGACAAGGTAGTGGTCAATGATCAGGTCGAGAAGGTAGTCGCCAGGCTGATAGACTTCGCCTCTGCTTAAAACGCTAAAGAGTATTTGGGAGTAAATAATGAGCGCTCATATGGATGGAATAACAAACCCACCTATCGATGAACTTCTCGATAAGGCTGGTTCAAAGTACAGCCTCGTTCTCTACGCTGCTAAGCGTGCTCGCCAGATCAATGCGTATTACTCACAGCTCGGTGAAGGTCTACTCGAATATGTAGGACCACTAGTTGATACCCACGTTCACGAGAAGCCACTTTCTATTGCGCTCCGTGAAATTAATGAGGGTCTTCTCACCATCGAGAACCTCGAACCAACTGCGTAACTCTTAAGAGTTTCTAACTATGCAGGTTAAGAGCCGAGAGATCGTTCTCGGTGTAGGTGGTGGAATAGCCGCATACAAATCCTGCGATTTATTGCGTCGCCTTCTTGAATTAGGGCATCACGTCACCGTCGTTCCAACTCCTTCAAGCTTAAACTTTGTCGGCAAGGCAACCTGGGAAGCGCTCTCGGGTCGCACTGTGACAACCGAAGTATTTGAAAGCGTAGAAGAAGTTCGCCATATATCTCTTGCAAAGAACTCTGACTTTATCGTGATTGCTCCCGCAACAGCAGATCTCATCGCCAGATTAGCGGCAGGTAGAGCAGATGACCTTCTCACTAATGTTGTTTTGGCGTCGACTTCTGAGATTCTCCTTGTGCCAGCAATGCACCCACAGATGTGGAGCAATCCTGCGACCTTGGCCAATGTTGAGACATTGCGCAGCAGGGGAGTCCATGTGATGGAGCCAGAGGTCGGGGCACTTACAAGTGGTGACGTTGGCAAAGGGCGCTTACCTGAAACGAAGCAGATTCTTGTAGCGATTGAATCTCTTCTTTCGTCGACAGATGACTATTCTGGCAAGAAGGTTCTGATCACGGCAGGTGGTACGCGTGAACCCATAGATCCAGTTCGCTTCATCGGCAATCGCTCATCAGGAAAACAGGGCTACGCAATTGCACGCGAAGCAGCTAGACGTGGCGCAAAAGTTTCCTTGATTGCCGCTAACTCGCAGTTGCCAGATATCGAGGGCGTAGAGATAGTCCACGTCGAAACTGCGCAAGAGATGATGAAGGCAATTGAACTTCGATTCAGCGATTGCGATGCCTTATTTATGAGCGCCGCGGTTGCAGATGCAAGACCACTTGAAGTTCGCGACGAAAAGATTAAGAAGGGTGATTATCAAAGTATTGATTTAGTTGAGAATGCAGATATTTTGAAGTCCCTATCTTCAAAGAAGAAGAGTCAGATCATCGTGGCATTTGCTGCAGAGACAAGTCATGATCGTGGCTCGGCTCTATCAAAGCTCGAGAGCAAGGGCGCAGATATCCTCTATCTCAATGACATTTCTGCGGGGGATATCTTCAATAGCGAGACAACATATGGTGAAATTTTCAAAAAAGATGGAACTTCTATCAAAGTGGCAAAGACCACGAAAGACACGCTGGCTCGAGAACTACTAGATACAGCCCTTATTCAGTTAGGTTAACCCAATGTCAAAGCGCCTATTTACCTCAGAGTCTGTAACCGAAGGTCACCCAGATAAGATTGCAGATCAAATCTCAGATGCGATTCTGGATTCACTCCTTGAACAAGATCCATCTAGCCGTGTTGCAGTAGAAACACTCATCACTACAGGTCAGGTCCACGTTGCCGGTGAAGTAACCACAAATGGTTATGCAGATGTGATGGGCATCGTAAGAGATACTGTTATCGGTATTGGCTATGACTCATCTGTTAAAGGCTTTGATGGAAATAGCTGCGGAGTCTCAATCTCAATCGGTCAGCAATCACCTGATATTGCTCAGGGTGTCGACGATGCCTTCGAACACCGTGTTGCATCAGCAGCCGATCCACTTGATCTTCAAGGGGCTGGCGATCAAGGTTTGATGTTTGGTTATGCGTGCGACGACACCAAAGAGTTAATGCCGCTTCCTATCTGGCTTGCACATGAGCTTGCCCAGCAGCTTTCAAAAGTTCGTAAATCTGGCGCCCTTGGTTACCTTCGTCCGGATGGAAAGACTCAAGTAACTATCGAATATGACGGCGACAAGGCGATTGCTTTGGATACCGTTGTTATCTCTAGCCAGCATGCTGAAGAAGTAGATGTTGCTAAGAAGTTAACCCCAGAGATAATCGCCCAGGTCATCGACCCAGTGCTAGCAAAGATTGATCTACCTCGCAAAGATATGCGTGTACTAATCAACCCAACAGGCCGCTTCGTTATCGGTGGACCGATGGGTGATGCAGGGCTTACCGGTCGCAAGATTATTGTTGATACGTATGGAGGAATGGCCCGCCACGGTGGTGGAGCGTTCTCAGGTAAGGATCCTTCAAAGGTAGACCGTTCGGCAGCATATGCAATGCGTTGGGTTGCTAAGAACGTTGTTGCAGCCGGCCTTGCGAAGCGTTGCGAAGTGCAGGTTGCTTACGCAATTGGAAAGGCCCAGCCAGTTGGTGTCTTCGTCGAGACTTTTGGAACAGAGACAGTTCCTGTCCAGAAGATTCAAGATGCTGTTACGACTGTCTTTGATCTTCGTCCAGCTGCAATCATTCGCGACTTAGATTTGAAACGTCCTATCTATCAAGAGACTGCTGCATATGGTCACTTCGGTCGCGAGTTGCCTAACTTCACTTGGGAGCGAACAGATAGAGTTTCTGCGCTGCAAGCCGCAGTTAAATAACTCTTAAATTCAGTAGCTCGCTATGAAGCCACTTCGACTCAAAGCTGAAGTTGCAAAGAGGGAGTCAATAAAGTCAGAGCAATCTACTTTCGTTGCCCAGATACAGGTAGATACTGGTGTTTATCATCTCGATCAACCGTATGACTACTCAATCCCGAGCCAACTAATCGATCAGGTTTCGATTGGAGTTCGCGTTCAAGTTCCTTTTGGCGGTCGCGAGGTTGAAGGGCTAATTCTCGGCATTGCAGATGGTTCGGCAATCGGGGGACTCAAACCAATATCAAAGGTGATTTCATCAATTTCTATAGCTTCTACCGATTTGTTGAGTTTGATAGGAGAAGTCGCTCAGGCATGGGCTGCAAATCCCTACGACCTCATTCGTTCGGCTATTCCACCAAGGGTTGCATCGGTAGAAAAGGAAATCTGGATAGAGCCAGAGATTAAGAGAATCTCTACGAAAGAACGCAGAGAATTTCTGCAACTCCCATCCCATAGAAATCCTCTTGAGGCGCTCTCGGAGTTGATTGGAAAGCAGAGCGGGAAGGGGAGTCTGCTTGTAATCGTTCCTGACTCCCGATCAATCACTCGATTGAAATCTCTCAATCCAGATGCACTAGTTCTTGATTCATCTTTAGATAGGACTGACCGTTATCGAAACTTTCTTCAAGCGAAGTATTCGACCGAGAATTTAGTTATTGGAACTCGAAGTGCAGTCTTTGCCGATATCCCAGATTTGGTGCAGATAATAATCTTTGATGAGGGATCAGAACATTTCTTTGAGCAGAGAACTCCTGGGTGGAACGCTAGAGATGTCGCTCTCATTCGAGCCAAACTGCAAAAAGTTGATTTCCTAGCTGTGGGTTTTGCGCCAAGTGCTGAAGTCGCGCGACAGATTGAATCGGGTGAAATTAAGTTTCGAGCGACTAAGAGTCGAATTAACGTTGAAAGTTATCAGCAAGAGTTTCAGGAACTCCTTCCCGGGAGAATTATTCCTGCGATTCGATCTGCGCTTAAGGTAGGACCCGTTTTATTCTTGGCTTCCAGAAAGGGTTACGCTCAAGCACTTTCCTGTTCGAAGTGTCGAAATTTGTCGCTTTGCACTTGCGGGTCTCGCCTGTTGAAGAAATCTGCTTCAGCACCTATCGAATGTTCCCTCTGTGATAACAAATATCCAGATTGGAGTTGCACTTGGTGTACAGGCAAAGTTCCGTATCTGCTTTCTCGCGGCACAACAAGATATTCCCAGGAGATAGGTGGAGCTTTCCCTGGGGTAAAGATCTCTCTTTCCGAAGGCGATTCGACACTCGAGGACCATTCCCTCACTGAAGGTATCGTCATTGCAACACCTGGAAGTGCACCATATGTAACTGGGGGTTATTCAGCGGTTGTAGTGCTTGATGCTGAAGGGCTTCTCAACGAATCCGACCTCAAGTCACTTGAGAGAGCGCAACAATTAATATTTTCTCAGGGAGGTTTTATATCTAAGGATGGGAAAATTCTCTTGGTAATCTCACACTCGAGTCCAATGATTGGAGCGCTCTCATCCTGGAAACCTAGCCTTCTCGCTCACAGAGAGTTGGAAGAGAGAAGAGAGACGGGACTTCCACCTTATGCAAAGGCGGTATCGATAGATGTTGCAGGAAATGAGACGCAACAGTTGATTCGTGGATTTCAGGCAGCGAAAGAAGATGGCAGATTGCCTAGAGCCCTTCGCATTCTTGGCCCGATTCAAATGAAGGGGGAGATGCACCGGATCGTTTTATTGGGACCGTTGGAGGAGGCTCAATCATTGGTAGCTCTCATACATGAATATCAGCGACGCAGAAGCGCTTCAAAGAAGAGTTTGCTTGCGATGCGTATAGATCCATATTCAATCACCAAGTAGGTAAGATAAGCCTATGACCGTGCAACCAATACGACATTTCGGAGATCCCGTCTTGGTTACACCTGCTCAGATAGTCGTAGATTTCGATAAAGAGCTCCGTAAGTTAGTAAAGGATCTAACCGAGACAATGCTTGAAGCGCCCGGTGCGGGACTAGCTGCGCCTCAGATTGGTGTTCCTTTAAGAGTTTTTGTCTGGGATGTTGATGAAGCTATTGGCCATCTCGTTAATCCGACACTTGAACTGAGTACGGAACAACAGGAAGGTGACGAGGGGTGCTTAAGTTTCCCTGATTTGGTCTATCCAACACCACGAGCATTTCGAGCTGTTGCCAAGGGTTTTACGATGCATGGAGAGCCGATAGTTGTAGAAGGAACCGAACTCTTGGCACGTGCGCTGCAACATGAGACAGATCATCTTGATGGAGTTCTCTTTATCGATCGATTATCTGAAGAGAATAGAAAATTAGCGATGAAGGAGATTCGGGACTCCGAATGGTTTGGGATGAATTCACAGAATGGATTCAC
>JACCDW010559805.1_pt1 | contig 15676 bp, 24 predicted proteins | sample 7449781 | NCBI WGS metagenome assembly JACCDW01 (sample SAMN15323449, study PRJNA562643) | freshwater metagenome | isolation source: river surface water | place: USA:Blue River Watershed | collected 2017-08-18
CATTTAATATAACCTTGTTAAGCACACCAATTAACATTCCGATAGCAGGAATCAGCAGTAGGCTAAGACCAAACACTACTAATAGTGAGAGAACAAAGCCTACTGCTTTTCCTATCATTACTTGCTCATCATCAATGCGTTAAAGTTTGAAGGTACAACAATAGTCTGCACCTTGCCGTTCTTTACACCTTCTGAAATATTCAGTGCTGCCTGAGCCTGCATAAATGCAATTGAACTAGCACTGTTGTTTGCAAGAGCTGCCATACGGCGTGCTTCTGCTTCGGCAGTCTTAACTTCAACTTCCTTCTGCTTTAGCTCGTTCTTGGCACGTACTAGATCGTTAGCACTTTGAACAACTGTGTCAGCAGGAACAATGTTACGAATCAATACCTGATTGATTGTGATTGTACCATCCAGCTTTTCTTCTGCAAGGTTGCGAACGATTTCTTCCTTGACGAATGTTTCCATGTCAGTGCGATTGTCTGCCATATCAAGTGCATCATACTTACGTGCAGCCTTGTAGATAGCATTACGTGCGTTCTGTACAACATAATTGTACATTAGATAAATGTCACCACGTGCTTCGCTGTGAAACGCACGATTCTTAGTGCTGTACAATTCAGCGGCTTGACTTGGGTTGATATTGTAAACAACAACAGCATCAAAGTCCTTCATTGTGCTATTATCCTTAGCAACAGGACTCATGTTCTCAAGTGATACGTTAACATCCTTAACAGGGAATGTTAGCACATCACCGATGATAGTTTGGTTAAACGAACCGGGGAGAAGTTCTCCTGACTTGACCTGCTTGTCAAAGCCAACACGAACACCTACTTCACCAGTCTCAACCCGAGTACAACCGGTGGCTGCAAGACCAATGGCAATAACAACTGGGGCAATTAAAAAACGCTTCATACTTAAATATCCTCTTAGTTAAAACAATACGACCAATGCAACAATGAACAACATTGCTACAATACTACATAGTATACTATACACCAGAATTTTTGTCAACTCTAGTTTTTCTTTTCCGGTAAGTGTAATGAAACCTTTGATACCTAGAAAAAAACCTACAAACAATAAAAGAAATAACGCTATTGCTTTGATCATCCAAAACTCTCCATACTTTCGATTACTCCATCGATAACAACAGCACCCCAAAGAGTACCACCTTTTCCAGCACCGCCATCCAAAAATACACTGGTGCCACCTTGGCTGTTGGTGTAAACTGTAGGCTGTTCCTGAAACTGATCAAAAATTGGCTCGTCCACAAACGGCCTAGGATCGTGTCCCACAAACACAGTACGACCTGCTGGAACATGATCCGTCCAACTGTATGTGCGGATGGGGTACATCTGACCGCGATATTCGATCTGCTTGCTATTGTCTGTGGTGCTGTACATGAACACATCACGAACACTGCGACTCACAACGCCAGTTTCCCAAAACTTGGGCAAAACACCTGCGTGGCAGATCAGCATATGATCAATTTCGATATGCGTTTCAGCATGCCCCATCAAACGCACAAATGCATCTTTGAAGCTAGGGTCGCGCTCAAAATGGTCTAACGTTGCTTGGTTAGGCCACGCAATATGCACATTATGACCCTGTGTCCAGCGCCAAATCTTCCACTCGTGGTTGCCCCATGTAAAGCGGCTGCCGCGATTATCAATTTCGTGTTGCATAAGAGCCACAACACGATCGCCTTCATCGTTGTTGTCGATGAGGTCGCCAACGCTGATCAACGTTAGATTGTGTTGTCGTGCATGCTGTACAGCTCGCTCAAAAGGAGCAAACACAGCATGAACATCACCAATGATTAAAAATCGTCCCGTCATAGTGCTATTATAGCAAGTTTGTAAGGCGATGTCAACCAATATTTTTTGATAAATACTGTTAAACTAAGTCTGGAGATACTTGTGGCTGAAGTTAAAAATTATGGTCTAAGCGGGGTACACCGCACATTACAACTAGGAAAGTTGGGTCCGGTTCTCGTGGGCAACGCAGATTCAGAAAGTTTTTCTGTAACCACAAACGGAACAACTTTGACAAATGTCAGCGGTGCTAATGCAACCGATACTGCGCATTTTATTACTAAAGGACAGCTAGATGCTGTTTATACAGAAGCAGTCTTTAAAGCTAATGTTAATTACAACGATAGCAGTCCTATATTATTAGGTAATATCACTGCTGGTACAAAAACAATTATTACAACATTAACTGTTGGTACAGCATTTGACGATCCAAGTGCAGTAGTAACAATTGGTACTAGTGGCAATACTAGTTTATTAATGAGTGACGATTACTGTGAAATTGAAGCCACAGGTGTTTATCAAACTATTAATACAGTAGAGATTACTAGCAATACTGCACTAAACATTTATGTTACTCAAGCTGGCGCTACAGCAGGTGCAGGTAATGTACTAGTCAGTGTTGTTGATGGTCCTGTTGTAGACGGCGGCACAATTAACTATGGTGCTGGTGGCAGCAGTACAGGAAATTTTGTTTTTAATGGAAATAATTTAGAGCTGTCTGGGGGCGGCGGCGATGATATGTATATCAAATCCCCAGACGATTTGTATCTTGACGCACTCAATGATGATGTTATACTACGAGCCAATGATGACATTAGACTGAGATCAGGATATAATTTTATTACTGATACTTATGACTATGAATTAAGATTCAACGACTCTGCTCAGTTAGTGTTTTATAATAGTAGCACTAGTAGCGATCATGGTCATATCCTTATGACCACTGACGTTGGCAATAGCCAACGAGTATTGTCCTTTGTCGGTAACGAGCAAGTTTATATTACCACTGACTTAGAAAATGCTGCAAAAACATGGAAGTTTGATAGAGATGGTAACTTAATATTACCTGCCGGGGGCGACATTAAAGATAGCACAGGTACAAGTGTACTAGGTACTGGAGGTATTGCACTAACAGATATTAGTGTGTCTGTGGCAGCAAGCCCAAGCGGAAATGGTAGTTTGAGTTATGACAATACATCAGGTGCATTTACATTTACGCCAGCAGATTTAAGTTCAGTTGCTGGTAACTACGGTAATTCAAACGTAGTTACACTACTATCAAATTTTGGCAGTAATACAATTTCTACAACTGGCAACGTTTCTGCTGGTAATATTACCTCTGGTGCAGGTAAGAGTGTATTTTTAGGTAATACGTCAAGTAGCTTGAGACAATTAGATAGCAATGCATCAATTAACTTAGGTGGGAGCGTTACACTAATCCCAGACACTTCAGCTAGCGCACTCAATGGAGTTCAAATTGGCGGCAATGGTTATTTGTTAGGACCAAACGGTTCGAGAAATATAACATTAAATTACTCTGCTAATGGTGGTGTAGGATTTCAAAGCAATATTACAGTAGGAACCGCAGGTATTGGTGGAACCGCAAATATTGCTGGAGCCGTAACTACAGGTGTTAATGCACTCTTTGCTGGTGTTACTAACACTATCTTATCAAATACCATAGCGTCGTTTAGCGCCGACGTAAACAACTATACTCAGGTCACGCTACAAAATAAGAGTAGCGGTGCAGATGCCACAGCTGACTTTGTAATTACTGCCAATAACGGCAGTGACACAGTTAACTATGCAGACTTCGGTATTATCAACAGTGGTTATGATAACACGACACCTACTAATAGTTTAGGCAATATTGTTTATGCCGCTGATACTTATCTGTATGCACAAGGTAATACAAGTGCTACAAGTCAAAGCGGTGGTAACATTGCAATTGGTACAACTGTTAGTGGTAAGACTGTTAAGATTTTTGCAGGCGGTGCAAACTCAACTGCAATTGTTGGTACGTTTAGCGGCACAGCAGGTCTGGCAATTACAGGTAACATTAGTGCAACCGGCATTACAAAGACCGAACAGATCCATGAAATATTTACTACTAAAACTAGTGCCACAGGAACAGTTACGCATGATTGTTCCACTGGTCAGTTGTTTAGTCATAGCAGTATAAGTGCAAACTTTACAGCTAATTTTACTAACTTAAACCTAGACAGTGGTTATGCTACTACAACAACATTGGTACTAAACCAAGGCGGCACAGCTTATATTCCAAATGCTGTTCAAATTGGTGGCGTAAGCCAAACAATTAACTGGCAAGGTGGTAGTGCTCCGTCAGGTAACGCTAACAAGAAAGACGTAGTAAGTTTCAGTATTTTAAACAGTTCTGGTACCTATACAGTATTAGGTCAATTGACAACGTTTGGATGATAGATGTTTACTAGCTTTACTGGTTCCTTTAAAGCAGGCAGACGTGCAACTTATCCTCCTGTAAGTGCATATGCATGGTACGAAGCATTTGGTACTACAGCGACAATATCAACAACGCAGTACGTAGGTCCTAATAAGATTTATGCGGAATCATCCACTTATGACGTTCCCGGTTATCAAAATGCTAAGATTCAAGTCAACAATGTTAGCATAGTTGACACAGCTCTGCGAGGGCATACTATGGCAATATTGTCGCCAACTGGTAGTACAATCAGTATCACTAGATACGACACATATGGTGATGCTAATAGTGCTACATCAATGGCTAATGCTCTCAATGCAGTGGCTTCTGGCAATATAGTGGTGCTTGTTGTTTTTGATGCTAGCAGTTTAAATTCTACTGCCCGTAATGCGATTAATAGTGGTTACGGCTCTACGAACAACAACACATGGACGTCTCATCGTACTAGTCATATTTTTATCGGTAATAAGGATTAATGGACGATGTTTAGTAGTTTTACAGGATCATTTAAAGCAGGCAGACGTGCAACCGCAGTGGTATATCTGCCAGCGGCCGGTGTGAGCCCACCTCAACAATTAGTAACTAACTCTAGCTTTGATAGTGGCACAACAGGCTGGACTGCCAGCGGTGGTTTTGGCAGTTATTCTATTAGTTCAGCAAGTCAAATTGCTATCACTGGTGGTATTGCCTACTTCAGTTACGTAAGCAGGACATTGAGTCAAAATGTTAGCTTAACTAGTGTGATCAATAACGCTAATACATTAACTGGTGTAGTAAACATCAAACACAGAGAAAGGAATGATGCTGGCACCTACAATCAAATAGATACCTATAATTTTACTCTAGTGTTTAAAAATGCCAGCGGCACTACAATTACAACAAAAACAACCGGTACAGCCAACGCTCCGCAAAACTACACAGATGTAACACTAACACTGAACCGCAGTGATATACCTGCAACATTTGGTTCTATTGCTAGTGTAGATATTCAAGTAACTGGTCTTGATACAGGGTATTGGAATGGTAACTGGGGACCAATGGTTCAGTATATTACGCTAACTGCGTCTTAACGTCCGCCCACACGCTGTTGCATAGCTAACAGTATTTCGTTGCATACGTTGTTGAATTGAGTATCCTCAATGTCATGCAGTTCACGCATACGATCCACAGCACTACGCACAGCAACTAACGGATCGCTTTTGCCTTGCTTCATATGCGACCAAACAAATCCGCCTTGCTTAAACTCGGCTTCATCTAAGATAGCCTTAATAACTTGATCGTTCATTGAAACAAACTCTCTGTATCAAAATCAACAGTTGGTATCTGTTCGTTCCATATTACTGGTCGGTGTAGTTTACCTACTTTAACAATGTATTGGGTATTTTCGTTTTTTATGTCCTCTAGGTAGGACAATTTAAATTTATGCTTGTGATACAGTTTACTTAAATACAACAGTTCTTTTACAATTCTTTTAGATATATATTCAACCTTGAAGTTGTCAATGTGATTAATTACCAATGGTTCATCAAAATTGTCTTGCCATGTAGCAGGTTGATTTACATCGTGCGTTGGATTTTTTAATGACTCGTATTCGTTGGCTACATAAAGACTTTTTAGTTGATCGTTGAAGTTTCTTCTTACTAAGATTTCCACTTCATGCGATGTGCTAAAAATGGTTTCTTCGAGGTTTGGTATATTCATATCCATTAAATGATTTGGAAAAACTTTGATTACACAATTTTTTTCCGGGCCTGCGTATTCCTTTATGATACCAATAAGATTTCTTTTTTGTGTGTTAACTTCTATTTCTTTATGAAATATTTCGCCCAAGAAACTGCCGTTACATCTTCCGGCCATTATTGCACCGTACCAAGTAGAACCGGAACGTGCAGTTGAAAGCAGTGTATGAATCATGAATAATAGCTGTCAATATATTCCAGCATTTTTTCTCTAAGATTTTTATATACTGTGCTGTTATGAAAATTAAGCAATTGGTTTTTGTTATGACTTACCTTTTGCATGACAGTTTTAATATTATCTAGCACAACTTCTCTGTTAAAGTCTTTCATTTGCCTTGCAACATTTTCAGCGCGAGCAAATATGCAATCGTCTAAGTCAAAACTGTAATCGAACATTTCTTCGTATATTTCGAAACCTAGAGATTTTAAGTAAGCATTGATACCCATGGTTCCTTTGATTAGGCAAGGATGTGCGTTAAGCATGGGTTGCATACTTTTTTCTGTGAGGAATATTACTCGCTCCTCTGCACCATGATAACTTTCCGAGACCAATGAGAATACACTGTCTCGATATAGACCCAACGGATGCACACGCACATTAACACTGTATGCATGGTCATGAAATGGCAATGTTTTTGCATCCCGGTAAAATGCAGGATCTGTTTTTAGTTTATGAACAATTTCCTTAACATCAAAACTACGTGTCACTGATTCATTTTCTAGAACGCCCACAGCCCACTCTAAGTCAGCTGGCGGCTTGTATGATTGCACACAATTGGTAACATTATGCTTTTGCAAATAGTAATATGTCAAAAACTTTTCTAATCGCCATGTGTTGGATAAATGATTAAAGTCCCAACGTTTGGTTGCAATGTTTTCGTTCAAGTTCTCACCGTAGACCATAATACCATTACACGCAAGACTTGCTGTTCTGGGTAACATAAACGGAAAGCCCATATAGTGTGGATGCGATGATATGGTCTTTTTAGTGTACAGTGGGTTCGGTACACCGCAGTCAAACAAGTACATATTGGGATATTTTTCCCAAAGGTTATGTAGCATATTATCAACCACATAACCATAGCGAACTTCTGTTAGTGAAGCTATAATGAATTTTTCAAATCTTTCACCTGCTAGCTTAATAACTCTATGCAACTGATCTGACGGAGTACTGTCTATGTCAACTAGTACCATGCCTTGCTTTTCGTCATCGGTCCATTCGTAGGGAATACCTAATACATTTAGAATGTCATGGAAGCTATAACGTGCATCTTGCCATTCAACAAAGTTTGTAATGGTTTCGTTTATTTCCTTGTGTAATACTTTTTTACCCGGAAAGCGATCGTAATATAATTTAACTGGCTTCATATATACTATTTCCAAAATCGTCTGTGAGATAATAACAGCGTATCTTTGGTGTTTTTGCAATTATCTGATTATAAAATTCCTGCGAATCAGAAAAGTTATGGCTTATACATTTACCTAATCTATGTCTTCCGGGCGTATACTTTGGATCATTAATATTAATGTATTGTGCTAGATTGTTTGTTTCTATCCAGCCTCGGTACTCGTCAGCGAAACGTTTTGCTTCTTCAGCAGTGCGTTTTGACCACATGTAACTAACCCAAGGCTTTAATTCCCACTGTGCACTTACCATTTGTTGCTGTACCAGCTCAATATCATTGGTACAAAAACAATGGAATAGATCTTTGCCAACAGTACCGAAGTCAAGCCACAGATCACCGGGTTCTTCTTCTAGTGTGAAATCCTGATAATCAACCGGTTCTAGCATAACTTCGCTGTTGGCAGTTTCTTCCCACTTCAATGCTGTGAAGTAAAATGGTTCAACCCTAGCTAAGTATTCTGGAATACTGCCTGTGATTTTTTCATTGTAGTGTACAATTAAATTTATGCTCTGCAATGCCAACCAAAGTTCTTTCCACTCATCTTCGGGTATATGCAATTCTTTTGCGTTTCTACGATCTGTGATATCTTTCATTATTGTTTCAAAGTCTTCGTGTAAACGATTCAACTTGTCAATTTCCACCCATGAAAGATTATTTTCATTGAGCTTAAGATTATTACTGATCAAACTTTTGGTGTATTTGGAACTGTTAACGTAATCAATTTTTTGATTCATAACACGATAACTTTCGAGAATGCGCTCTTCTGTTGTATGTGTGTATAAATCATAAACTGTTGTATATTTAAAATGCTTCTTTGTTTTTCTAGAATTGAAAATACGTTGCATTTTATTTTTATAAACGTTGACCCATTTGTGTGTGAGTGGCAAATCATTCAATTGCCACACAAGATGCTGTGTACCAGGCGCTTGTTCAAGCCAGCTTGGTTTGTAACAAGTGAAATCCCAGTAGTCTACATTACTGCCAAAGTAATCTACTGCGCCTGGTTCATACAAAACATGAAATTGCATTCGTTAGCTTTTCCAGCCTGTTTGTTTTACACCTGTGAATCCTAAGAAAATATTTGGATCGGGATTGTCATTTACAAATTCAAAGATATTTTGGATGTGTTTGATATCATCAAAGTTTCTTACACTACATAGTTCGTTGGCAAAGTGTAGTTCGACATTGTGTTCAACTGCCAGCTTCAACAATTGTAAACGTCTAAACGGATCATCGGGTAGACTGAGAATACTACAAAGTACGATACCATCGATGTTATAGCCTGTGATATATTTTTCCAGGCCCGGTAACCAATCTAGGAACTCGTTCTCAAACTGATAGTCATTGATGCGAATATTGTGCTTACGACAATAGTCGTCGATGGGTGCACGTTGCATAGGTAATGGAATTGGGCTGGTAAATTTAGTGTTCCATCCTGCATAGCTGATCCAACGTTTGTTAGCATCCACAGGACGAGTATCTTCTTGTTCGCCAGGGAAACGGAAATAACCGCCGGGTAACTTACGGCCATAGTAGCCGCCTTTTACTAGTACGCGACCATCCATGCTCCAACGAGTGATTTCTGTGTCATTGTTGAAGTTACCGTGAATGTGATGCTGTTGGAACAAATGAGCCTGTCCTGGTTCTAGTGTAACTGGCCAAGTGTGCTTGCTACATTCTTCCTGCAACTTGTCATAATTCCAACGCTCGTCATAACACTTTTGTGTGAGCTCATCGCTTTCTTTCCATCCCATGATCTGCATACTGTTGTTGCCATAACAGCGAGTGAACGGTGTCCAGATAGTGCGTAAGCCAATCCCGTTGCCTACCCAAATACCTTGGTGGAAGGCTAACAGTCTGCCAACCTTTGCTTGGTTTGGAATAACAATACGAATAGTAAAGCTACGCTGAACCATCCACTTGTCGTCAACTAAACCATCTAATGCATCGCGATAGTAGGAATCTGCTCTGGCAATAAATTCAGGTGTATCACAGGCACGTTGGCAGTGCTTGCCTAGTTCTGAAATTTCCTGTGCTGTTAAAATTTCATGCACAGTTTCTAAACTTGTAATCTGCGGAAACTTTTCTTTGGCGACACCTAGCCAATACTCAGGCCAATTGTGTTTGGCTAGATCATAGTTAAGTGTTTGGTTATCCCAGCGGGGATCAAGTTCATTGGGGTACATGTGTTCCTCTATCATGTTTGTTATATAAAATATTTATACCCCGCTAAATACCTATGATGTATAATATTGAACATATTTATTGGAGCCAGATACAACCTGTGTGGCGTTATAAATTGTGGCCCGATCGCGACAGCCCAATTGAAACACACAGTACTATGACATGGCCTTTTGACAATGATCAAGATTCGTATGACATGATGGTATTTGATTACCCTTCATTTTTTATTGGTGCTTTTGCGGATAACAATTTAATAGGTGTAAACAGTTGCCATCGCAGTAAAACAAACCATTTCAGAAGCAGGGGTCTATGGGTAGACCCAGATCATAGAAAGAATGGAATAGCCCAAATGCTATTTGCCGAAACAGAACGTTTAGCCAAAGATGAAGGTTGTTCTATGATCTGGAGCATGCCAAGAAAAACCGCCCTACCTGCTTACCAACGTTTTGGCTTTAATACAGTGGGCGGTTTCTTTGGTACCGAAACTGCTGAATCAAATATATATGTAATTAAACAGCTTTGAGTTTACGTGGATCAGGATGAGTGTTTAACCAGCTCAGCATAGTGGCTGCATCACTCACTTCAAAAGGATCTGAATCAGTATTATCTTTAAAGCCAGGTTCGACCCACATATTTTCTACAACACCGTCATTGATAACCATGCTATATCTCCAGCTACGCATACCAAAGCCTAGATTATCTTTATGAACTAAGAAACCCATCTTACGAGCAAACTCACCATTACCATCTGGTATTGGTTTTACGTTTACAACATCCAAGCTCTTAAACCAGGCATTCATAGCAAAGCTATCATTAACACTGATACAGTAGACTTCTTCGACATGCCGTTCAGTTAGTTCATGGTATGCGGCTTCGTAACCCGGCAAGTGTGTGCTAGAACAAGTTGGTGTAAATGCGCCCGGGATGGCAAACAATGCCACACGTTTGCCCTTGAACAGATCAATAGTGCTTACATCTTTCCACGTGAATCCAGGACTTTCATCTGTGGTAACACGGCATTTAAATACCACTGGTGGGACTCTTAAAATAAACATCTTTTTTCCTCTGAATTATAATAGTATTTAATGAAGACTTAAAAGAACTTCGTCTAGTATTGGCATCAAACTATAGCATTCTTTTGCTGTGTTGTACGGAGCAAGACTTATGCGTAATAGACCATTGTGACTAAACTTGTCAGCAAACATATGAGCACACAATTTTCCTGCTCGTATTACAACATTTTTTTCTGCCAGCAGTGCACTAATGTCGCTGGGATGATACTTGGAAACAAACGAATAAATGTTCTGACAGCCTGGTACAGAAAAGTTGCCGTATATAGTTGGGAATTGGTTACGTGCAACACAGTTTAATTCTTCTGTGACATGTGTGTTAAACATACCTGTGTAGTTGAATGCATTCGACAATGCAATTTCTTTTTTAACTATTTCATCGTAACCAACATAATTAATTAGTTCGGCAGCTACACCAAATCCTAGTATAGCAGGAATGTTAGGTGTGCCCACTTCGTGTTTATAATGTGCATCCCTCATTGTGATTTCATTTAAAGAGATATGCTCAACTTGGCCACCGCCAAACTTTAATGGTCGGAGATTGTTGGTGCCGCCTCGGTAATACAATGCACCTATGCCCATAGGACCATACATCTTGTGTGCACTGAATACTGCCCAATCTGCGTAGTTTAAATCAACATCAAATTTTAAATGTCCGACTGTTTGGCAAGCATCAACACAGGTCGCGATACCGTATTGTTTTGCTTCTTTGAAAATAGTATGATAAGGGGAATAACCTACCGGTGTGCCAGTTACATTACTGTGAGTGCATATGCTTAATAAGGCATCACCGGAGTGACGTGAAAGAACTTCTACCGCACGATTCATATTAATAACTGGCATACGATTATGATCATATTCCAGTGGCAGTATTGCTAGTCCGTTGCCAGGTGAACGTCCTTGCGCAAGCCAAGGTATTAAATTTGAATTGTGTTCGCCTTCGGTTACAATAACTGTCTTAACGGAACGATTCCATTCAGCTATCATATTTAAACCGTCAGTGGCACCACCGGTGAACAATATTTGTTCTGGTGTTGCTCCTATCAAATGTGCAACACGACTTCGAGATAGTTCTAGTTCTTCTTCGATTTTGTTGCTGATCTTGCCATCACCGCGATGTACTGTGCATCGTTCTTCGCGATAAAACTTATCCATACGATCAACTACCCACTTATGAGTGTGAGTAGTTGCCGCGCTGTCAAAGTATAACAGCTCGGGATTATTTTTTAGTGTAGGAAAGTATCTCCGAGAAAAGAGATCTTCTTGTGTGGACACATCACACCTTTTCCATAATTATTTTTAACGGATGACCGTGATGCCTACTAAGCAATGTGCTTTCGTGAACTTTTTGTTCAGCAATTTCATGATTATACGTACCAGCGATAGCCCTGCCTTCATTGTGAATGGCAATAGTGATATCCTTGGCTTGGTCAATGTTTTTATTGAACACTTCAATTAGAAGCTGGATAACAAACTCCATGGGCGTAAAATCGTCGTTGAGGAATATTACATTGAACCTATCAGGATAACGTAATTCAACCCTAGTCTTAGTTTGTGTTTTTGTTTTAGTTCCAGCCATATTATTCCCTGTGTAGATAATTATCTAGGGAGAGTTTCCCCTCCCTAGATACTTGGCTACTATTAGCCTTTGATATCGATGCGCTTTGGCTTTTGTGCCTCAGGCACATTACGATACAGACGAACACGCAATAACCCATCGCGTAATGTAGCACTTTCAACTTCAACGTGCTCAGCTAGACGCCATACACGAGTAAAGTTGCGCTCTGCAATACCCTTATAAAGATATTCAACTGTACTGTCCACTGGCTCAGCTTCCGCTGTGCTAGTGCCTGTTACTTTCAGCTGACGATTCTCTACAGTGATTTCAATATCACTCATAGTGAACCCGGCTACTGCTAGTGTAATTTCGTACACATCATCAGTGCCATCGGAGCTGATTCTTGTAACATTATATGGTGGGTACCCGGTTGCGGCAAAACCGGCATTTGATGCGAGGTCATCAAACATACGATCGAAGCCGACTGCTACTTTAAATAGAGGGCTGTTAAAAAGATCGCCAGAAGTTAATCTAAGTTGCTTGCTAGTCATATATATCTCCTTTGTAAAGCAAGATTAAAAAAATGTATACCCTTGCGGCGTATACACATATATTTATACAGCACAAATGCCTGTATAAATTATTTTAGGTAATTGCAGCCGCTACAGCCGCAACTACTAATGCAAAAATAAGTAAAGCCCAAGTTTCCCATGAGGCAGGCGCCCGGTTTTGCTTTTGCATCGGACACCTACCTTGTTGATAATCGCAAAAATTTACAGGATAACCATCGTCATCTAGTTTATGTCTACAACCTCGAACAATACATTTGTTATGCATGTTTGTCTAACTCTTTAACAGTAGTTTTAATTACTTCAGCAAAATTAAGTGCCGCTTGTTTGCTCAACAGCAAGTTATTGCTTTGAGTATGCACACCTCGGGTAAGAATGTCCCAGGCAGCTTTGACGCGACTATAACCATCATGCCAATATTGGTTAGTGGTCTTTACGTAAAAAGTAACCGAAACAGTATCCTGCAAATCCTCATCAGCTTCGGCTTCAATCCACATTTCTACCCCATGGTCCGGGTCAGTGCAATCACATTGAATGCTATGAATCTTAGCACCAACCCATTCTTTACTTAGCATAATACCTTCAGCTGGCTTCTGGGCTTTCATTATTCTTTTCCTTTAAATCGTGTTCTTCGATTGCTTTACGTAGCGCAAGTTCGATAAACTTGTTGAAGGTGATATCACGCTCGTGTGCAATCTTCATGTAGGTGAGTAGCTCTTCATCGCTAAAGTCAACCTCAACAGATTCTTTACTATCTGTTTCAGTAATACCAAAGTATGAGAGTACATCAGTGCCTGCGGCTTGTAGTTCTAGCACTTCCTGCACTAGAAGTCGAGTATACTTCACAAGCTCATTGTCGTAGCGACTGGCCCAGTCAACTACATCTCCTGGGTTATGTGCTTCATCTTCCCACAGGATAAATCCTGCTCGCTTAACTAGGTTCTTTACGTTCTCGTTCATTTGGTTCTCCAAGCATCAATAATAAGAAATGTACCAATCACAAATGATACAGTAGCAAATATATATTCAGCTTGAACTAGTTGGCTTATGCCTGCTAGCAAATTAACTGCACCAATTGTGTAGCCGATTGGTTTACGGTTACGATTTGTCCACTCAAAAAACTTATCCATTATTCAACTCCAAAATGTTGTTTAATCAAATCACCTTGCGTCTTACCACCTTCGGCAAGTATCCAATCAACCTGTTCAGCACATTCTTTAATAATCAAGATAGCAAATTTTTCATGATCAAATTCCGTATACGGATTATAGCACTCTAGGGCTAATTCTTTAATTCGCTCGTTCATGGCATTGTCTTCCATTCCATAATATCAGGTTTGCCTGCTTCAGCCGCATGTGTATCACACAGTGTTTGGATCCAACCACCACTACGAGTAACACCTGGTGCACCACAAGTCTCGCACATAACTGCACTCATGCTGTCAGCCATACGTTCAATACCGCTGACAACATCATCTCCACCACTATAATAAAAACGTAGTGTACCAAACTTTTCCTTAACTTGCATGGCAACTACTTGTGGACATGCTTCAGGTACTGATCTTAGCTGTGGTTCAGGATCCAACAAATCCTCATCGATGCTCTTTTGTTGCCATTTACCTAGACGGGTATAAGTGCTGAAGTCACCCTTAATCGCTCGACTCAGCGCACGATTGTACACTAGCGCATCATGACGTCGACGTCGCGAATGATTGATATGATTCTGAATATTAGCACACATCATATCAATGATGTTGTACCAACCATCACCGTGTTCAAATCCCCAACACATGCAAGTTTGATTCATAGGCGCATTACGATCCCTAAAAATCTTAGGGTACTTGGCGCACAACTTACTGTCTAGTTCTTCACGCATCGGTGGTCTCTTCTGCAATAATAAACTTGTCAGCGTCAACGGTAATGCGAACAGTAGGGTGCATTGAACTACGCACATAGTCTCGACCACCGTCAATCATGCGGCCATCTTTCTCAACATAGTCGTGTCGATAACGGCTTACAATAACTTCACCATCGTCGGTGGGGATGCCTGCGATAGGCTCACTAAAGGCACTACTGGCTTCAGTGATATAAACAGGTCCCTTACCGTTTCCGCTGAAAGGATCTGTTTTGATAAACATACCAAAGTAATGCGTATGGCCTTTGCTGACATCCGGATTGGGTTGGTAGAATACGTCCACAGGACTATCACTCCAACCGCCATGCATATTTTTAGTAGCCCAGTAACCCATGTACTTTGCTCCATATGCTTCTTCAATCTTGCGGATGCCGTCGCGCTTGAACCAGTACCCGTCCTCTGGAATCTTTACAAACATATTCGATCCTTATACTGAAAAGATGTTCTTGGTCTTGTTTGCAGTATTTGTAAGTTCAGCCCAAGCACGTTCTAGGTCGTCAAACTTATAACGCTTGCCCATATCTCGTTCCTGAAGTTCAACGCCGATGTCAGCATAGAGCTTTTCTAGGTCACGTGTAGAAATCATTTCAAGGTTAACAGAATTCATATCAACGATTTTCATGGTACATCCTTTTAAGTTTAATAGTTTATTATACGCTATTCAGCTTCATCTGTCAAAGGTTTTTTATGTTTATCCTTGCGCTTGTATGTGACCTTTGACTCAACTGTCTTGGGTTTGAAAGGACTGTCGCGATCAAACAGCACACGATGGAATCGTGTTTTGCGTGGTTTTGATTTTGACTCGTCCTTCACTTTCTAATCTCCGCTATCAATCTGATGAGTACTGCCGCACTCTGAACAAGTGTATTCAGTAAGACAACGACCTACTGTACGACTGGTATACCGGTGTACACATGGTTCACCGTTGCGATTTAATCGTACCTTACCAGTTCCACGTCCA
>JACCDW011447217.1_pt1 | contig 15676 bp, 11 predicted proteins | sample 7449781 | NCBI WGS metagenome assembly JACCDW01 (sample SAMN15323449, study PRJNA562643) | freshwater metagenome | isolation source: river surface water | place: USA:Blue River Watershed | collected 2017-08-18
GTAAAGCATTCCGCCAGCGTTCAATCTGAGCCAGGATCAAACTCTTCAGTTCGATCTTGATTTGTTACTCATAAAAACGGAATTGAAGTGAACTTCACTTCTATTCTCATGAGCGTTTGTCGGCTATTAGCCGAGTTCCGAAGAACCTGGCAATCACCATCAAACGCCCACGCTTATCGGCTGTATATTTTTAAAGAACACAAGACAATTATCATCATCTCGATCAACTCGCCACGATCAGCGAAGCCTTCAATTATAGCACAACTTTTAAAGCTGTGAGCCACCTAGATTAAAAATCTTTTGCGACACCCTTGGAGCCAAGGGTTTTCGCTAGGAAACTTCAATCAGCGAAGCCTTGAATTATTGCACAGTTTTTGAGTCGTTGGCAAGTTCTTTGAAAAATTTCTGTTTGGCGTCCGATAATCCAGCCATGTCATTGATTACTTTGCTCGACGCAAGCTTGGCCTTTGGCCACGTAGCACTGTTGGACCATGCCAGCTTCTCACTGGAGGTATACGAACGCGTAGGCCTGATTGGACGCAACGGTACGGGCAAGTCGTCGTTACTCAAAATATTGAGTGAACTTGAGCGCCCGGACGATGGTTCCCTACATGTGCAACAAGGCCTGCGCGTGGCCTATGTACCCCAGGAACCCGTGCTTCATCCGGAACACACATTGTTTGAAGCGGTGCGCCAAGGCCTGGGATCAGTGCTGCAGCTGATCGACGACTACACGCACAGCCGTGGCGATCTGCATGCCCTCCAAAGCCAGATTGAGGCGCTGGACGGCTGGACCTGGGAGCAGCGCATTTCAGAAACTCTTCACCGCCTGCACCTAGACCCCGAGGCCCGCATTGGCACCTTGTCGGGGGGCAACCGGAAACGGGCAGCGCTCGCCCAGGCCCTGGTAGCGCGTCCTGATGTGCTCTTGTTAGATGAGCCCACCAATCACCTGGACATGGACAGCATCGCCTGGCTGGAAGATTTGCTGATTGCCTTCAAGGGCAGCGTGGTGACCATCAGCCACGATCGCGCCTTTTTGGACCGCGTGGCCACCCGCATGGTTGAACTCGACCGCGGCCGCCTGAACTCCTACCCCGGCAACTTCGCGCACTACCAGACGCTCAAGGAAGAACAACTGGCGCAAGAGGCCACCATCAACGCCAAGGCCGACAAACTGCTGGCCCAAGAGGAGGTCTGGATCCGCAAGGGCGTGGAAGCGCGCCGCACGCGGGCGCAAGGGCGCATCAACCGCCTCGAAGCCCTGCGCGCCACCCGCGCCGAGCGCCGCGAAGCCATGGGCAATGTACGCATGGAGGTGGCCAGCGGCGCACCCAGCGGCAAAATTGTGGCTGACCTGGAGCGCGTCATCAAATCCTTCAGCAGCCCCGAGGGCGCGGTACGCACCATCGTGCGTGACTTCAGCGGCACCATCTTGCGCGGCGACAAAATCGGCCTGATCGGACCCAATGGCGCGGGCAAAACCACCTTGCTCAAGCTGATTCTGGGCGAACTCGAAGCCGACAGCGGCAAGATCCGCCGCGGTACCAACCTGAGTGTGGCCTACTTTGATCAGATGCGCGAACAGATCGACCTGGATGCCACGCTGGAAGACTTCATCAGCCCCGGCAGCGAATGGATCGAGATCGGCAAACGCCGCACCCACGTCAAAAGCTATCTTGGCGACTTCCTCTTTTCGCCGGCACGCGCCACCTCCCCTGTGCGCTCGCTCTCGGGCGGCGAACGCAACCGCCTGCTGCTGGCTCGGCTGTTTGCACGCCCGGCCAATGTGCTGGTGCTCGACGAACCCACAAACGACCTGGACATCGATACGCTGGAGTTGCTGGAAGAGCTGCTCCAACAATATGAAGGCACGGTGTTCCTGGTCAGCCACGACCGCCGCTTTCTGGACAACGTGGTCACCAGCACCCTGGTGGCCGAGGGAGACGGTGTCTGGCGCGAATATGAAGGCAGTGTAGAAGACTGGTTGACCCAATCGGCACGCGCCAAACCCGTGCGTGAAGCCGCCAAAGCCCCAATCGTTTCCGCCGTCAAGGAACCCGGCCTCACCAAAGCCAGCGCCCCTACACCTGCCGCCAAACGTAAACTTAGCTACAAGGAGCAGCGCGAACTCGACGCCCTGCCTGGACAGATTGAGGACCTCGAAACCGAGCAGGCGGCCTTGGAAAAAGCCCTGGCCGATGGCTCGCTCTATGCCAGCGACCCGCCACTGGCCGCTCAAAAAGCCTCGCGGCTGATGGCGGTCGAAGAACAGTGGATGGCCGCCATGGAACGACTCGAAACGCTGCAAGCCGCATGAGTCGGCGACAGCCCTGCCCCTGAACCCGCGCTACAGTTCAAGCATGACAGCCGCCGACTTCTCGGCCCTGCTGATCCTGGCCACCGCCAGCAGCTTCACGCCGGGGCCCAACACCACCCTGTCCACCGCCTTGGCCGCCAACCGGGGACTGCGCGGTGCGCTGCATTTCGTTCTGGCTGTCCCGGTGGGCTGGGGCTTGCTGTTCACTTTCTGCGCGGTCGGCCTGGGATCGTTGGTCATGACGCTGCCGCCATTGCGCTGGGCCATCATGCTCGGTGGCGTCGCGTATCTGCTGTGGCTGGCGCGGCGGCTGTGGGGGAGCGACCAACTGAGCACCGCTGACCAAAGCCGGCTGGATGTGAGCTTTGTGCAGGGCGTGTTGCTGCAGTTTCTCAACATCAAAGCCTGGATGCTGGCCCTGTCCATCGTGGCGGGCTGGGTCGCCGGCCACCCCGACGCCACCCACCGCTACCTGCAAACCCTTCCGCTGATGCTGTTCTTTGCCTTCAGCAGCAACCTCACCTACGCCCTGATCGGCTCCATGCTGCGCCACTGGCTGGCCCAGGGCCGGCGTTTGCTGGCCTTCAACCGCCTGATGGCGCTGCTGCTGGCCGTCACTGCCGCCTGGATTGGTTGGGGGCTGACTGCTGCCTCATGATCAAATGGCACCCTTGCACACCCGAAAGACAACGATGAGCTTCACCCTCGCCCAACGCGCCCACAAAATGAACCCCTCGGTGATCCGCGAGATCCTCAAGGTCACCGAAAAGCCGGGCATCATCAGTTTTGCTGGCGGCTTGCCCTCGCCCGACACCTTCCCGATCAACGCCATGCGTGAGGCCAGTGAGCGCGTGCTGAGCCTGGACGGCCGCGCCGCCCTTCAATACGCCGCCAGCGAAGGCCTGCCCCAGCTGCGCGAATGGGTCGCCAATGACCTGAGAAAACAAGGCATGCAGGTCAGCCCCGACCAAGTACTGATCACCACCGGCAGCCAGCAAGGCCTGGACCTGGTGGCCAAGGTGCTGATCGATGCAGGCAGCCAGATCCTGGTCGAGACCCCCACCTACCTTGGGGCACTGCAGGCCTTCATGCCCATGGAGCCGAATGTGGTGAGTGTGGACAGCGACGACCAGGGCGTGGACGCCGATGACCTGCGTGCCAAGGCGGCGGGTGCCCGCTTCATCTACCTGCTGCCCAACTTCCAGAACCCGACCGGGCGCACCATGAGCGAAGCGCGCCGCGCCGCCGTGGCACGCGTCGCGCAAGATACGGGCCTGCCCGTGATCGAGGACAACCCCTACGGTGACCTCTGGTTTGACAGGGCGCCCGCCGCCTCGCTCTGTTCGCGTCTGCCCGAGCAAAGCCTGTACCTGGGCTCATTCTCCAAAATTCTGGCACCCGGCCTGCGCCTGGGCTATGTGGTCGCGCCCAAAGCGCTGTACCCCAAGCTGTTGCAAGCCAAACAGGCGGCCGACCTGCACACACCCAGCTTCAACCAGCGGGTGGTGGCCGAAGTGCTCAAAGACGGTTTCATCGACCGCCATGTGCCCACCATCCGCGCCCTCTACAAACGCCAGTGCGAAGCCATGCTGCAAGCCCTGGAGCGCGAAATGGCTGGCCTGGACGTGAAGTGGAACCGCCCAGCCGGCGGCATGTTCCTGTGGGCCCAGCTGCCCAAAGGCATGGACGCCGTGAAACTGCTGCCCCATGCCGTAGACAAAAACGTGGCCTTTGTGCCCGGCTCGGCCTTCTACGCCGCCAACCCGGTGCACGAAACCCTGCGCCTGTCTTTTGTGACCTCGACCGTGGAACAGATCCAGATCGGTGTGGCCGCGCTGGCCCAGACCATCCGCGAACACCTGCCACGTTGAGATGAACATGCGCCAACGCCCTTTCCAGCAGGTTGACGTTTTCACCGCCACCCCCCTGAAGGGCAACCCGTTGGCCGTGGTGCTCGATGGCGAAGGGCTAAGCGATGCGCAAATGCAGGCCTTTGCCGCCTGGACGCAGCTGAGCGAAACCACCTTTGTGCTGGCGCCCACAGCCGAAGGCCGCGCGGGCGGAGCAGACTACCGTGTGCGCATCTTCACGCCTGGCGGCGAGCTGCCTTTTGCCGGCCACCCCACACTGGGCACGGCACATGCGTGGCTGGCTGCAGGCGGGCAAACCCAGGCCGCCGACCGGCTGGTGCAGGAATGCGGCGTGGGCCTGGTCACGCTGCGCCCACAGGACGGCCGCTACGCCTTTGCGGCGCCCACACTGCGTCGCGCCGCCCCCGATGCCGCCACACTGACCGCCGTGCTGAACGCGCTGGGCCTGCAAGCTGACGAGGTACTCGCCGCGCAAGACCTGCACAACGGCCCGCACTGGCTGGGTCTGCTGCTGCCTGACGTGGCAAGCGTGCTGGCTTTGAGCCCCGACCATGCAGCGCTCAAAGCCCTGGGCACCAAGGTGGGTGTGGCAGCGCGGCGTGCGCCAGCCAACAGCCTGATCCGTCGCGCCAGCCGTGAAGCACGCGCTTTTGCCGGGCACAGCGACACCACCGATCTGGAGGTGCGCGGCTTTGCCGCGCCCGTGGGCATTGCCGAAGACCCGGTCACCGGCAGTCTGAACGCCTCGCTGGCGCAATGGTTGATCGAAGACGGTCACATGCCCACCCGCTACCGCGCCCGCCAGGGCACCGCGCTGGGCCGCGCAGGCGAAATCTTTGTGCAGCAAGACGATGCGGGCCAGATCTGGATCGGCGGCGACGTGGTCGCCTGCATCCAGGGTCAGGTCACGCTCTGACATCCCGCAGGCGACAGGTCTGGCGCCGCACGCGCCCGACAATTGATCGCCATGGGAACGCTCTACCTTGTGCGCCACGGCCAGGCCTCGTTTGGCGAAGACAACTATGACCGCCTGAGCCCACTGGGCCACCAACAAGCGCATCGCCTGGGCGAATACCTGCGCCAGCGCTTTGAACGCGAGGGCGTGCAGATCGACAGCGTGCTCATGGGCAGCCTCACGCGCCACCGCGAAACCTGGGAAGGCATCGCCCAGGGTGCTGGCTGGTCCCACAACGCGGCCATCTGGCCGGGCCTGAACGAATACGACAGCGAAGCACTGATCGAGGCCATCCACCCCGAACCGCTGGCCAAACCCGACACCCCCGAGCTGTACCGCCGCCACTTTCGATTGCTGCGCGATGCGCTCAAGGCATGGATGGACGGCCGCGTGCAGCCCAAAGGCATGCCCAACTACACCGATTTTGTGGGTGGCATCGAAGCCGCGCTGGACTATGTGCGCCAGCAATGCAGCGGCAACGCACTGATCGTGTCGAGCGGAGGGCCGATTTCAACCGCCGTGGGCCGCGTGCTGGGCACCCCCCCCGAGACCACCATCGAACTTAACCTGCGCATCCGCAACACGGCGCTGACCGAGTTCGCGTTCACGCCCAAACGCCACATGCTGCTGACCTACAACACACTGCCCCACCTGGACAGCGCCGAGCACCAGGACTGGGTGACTTTTGCCTAAGATGGGCATTCACCCTCATGGTGAAATCCCCAAGGCAGATTTGAAAGCCGCAGCCCCAGAATGGGGACATGAACCTTTCCGATCTGAGTTTCCGACATCTGGTGCGCCAAGGTGGCATGCTGCTGGGAACCACCGCCCCCGATGCAGATGAGGCACTGCTGCGTGAGTGGCTCGCTTCGCAAGGGGTGCTGGACGGCGTGGTCACCCACCAAACCAACAGCACCTCGGGCACACAAATCATCTGTCAACTCGACCCCTGCTACCGCATTCAGCACCTGCCGCTGCACGACACCCTGAGCCTGCACCAGCGCTGGCTCAGGCACCGGGGCCAAGCCCTCAGTCTGGAGCAAGAAATTCTGCTGGCCTTGCTGGGTGCACCGCGTGTGCTGGAGTTTGGCAGCTTGGCAGCACTACAGTCGCAGCTGCGGGTGCGCAGCCACATTGCCCGAGCTGCTGCAAAAACCGCCTTGGCCTTCAAGACCCAGGCTGCCGAACGTCCTGAGGCGTATTGGCACTACGACGAAGACCATGGATTTTTGCTGCACCCTGGATGTGACCTGATCGAAGCCATTGAGGCCGCCACCCAGCCCGAGGCGACCGGCAAGCTCTACGACTTTTCGTGCTACCGCGCCAGCGAATACGTGATATTGCTAGGCCTCGCGCTGGAACTGCGCGCGCACCAACCCGGGCTGTACCAGCAGTTACAGCACACCTGCCAGCAGCACGCGATCCGTTCTGGCCAGTTCCATGACGTGTTCCTGATTGAATACGGAACCCTGCAAGAACCACTGCCCGCCCACTACTACGTGCCCGGCGATCGCCTGTGGTTTCGCAACCCCGATGCACGCTCATCGGACATTGAGGGCTACGAAGGCTCCTGGGTCATTTACATGGGCCATGGTCTTTTCAGCAATTTCTGGGAGCGAGAGCGCCCTTTCACACTCGAATCCAAGTGTGTGGAGATTTTCCACTGGCGCGACGGCGCCCACGTGGGTGCAGACGGTGAGCTGGCCATGGATGAGGCGCGGGTGGCGCAAGCGGTGCGCGTCACGCAAAGCAACCCAGCCGCGCTGCAAATCGCGCTGGAACGCACAATGCGCCTGCGCGATCCTCAAGGTGTCTATGCCGAGGGCGGTTGTATCGATGCCACACGGGAATTTCCACGCAGCGTGAGTGCGCAAGACTGTCAACTCGTGCTGCCCTGCTTCAGCCACTGAACCATCGGCAGCCTCTGGGCCAATTCAACGCAGCGTGTCAGTGGGTAAGTGGTCGATTTCGGCCAGCAAAGCTGCCAGCGAACGGCCTGCGGCCTGCACCAGGGCCTGACCTTTTTCTGCCGTGGCTGCCGCCGCGTTGCCTGCAGCGCCATGGGGGTTGTAATCCTGCATCTGCCAGGCCAGCTTGGCACTTTTGCCATTGCCCAGAATCGGGAAAGCCGCCGCCCGGTCCTGCGAGGCAGAGTGGAAATGTTGCGCCTGGTCCATGCGCACCCGATCAGGCCGCAGCGCCAGCATCATCGACGTTTCCACATCCCCGGCATGCACGCCAAAGCGGTGCTCGTCTGCACCAAACCGGGCATTCACATCTGCCCCCGCCTCGTCGGCCATGGGCAGGTTGAACCAGCTCACGCTGTATACCAGCATGCCCAACCGCGCTCGCAAGTCACGGGCCACCACGTCCAGCAGGCCGACCTGGCCGCCATGGCTGTTGAACAGCAGCAGCTTTTTCACCCCCGTGGCCGCCACCGACTCGGCAATATCGGTCCACAACCGGATGATGGTTTCGGCCTTGAGAGTCAACGTGCCCGCAAAAGCGGTGTGCTCGGGGCTGTAGCCCACCGCTTGCGTCGGCAGAAACAGGGCTGGCAGATCGGCTGGCAAATGTGGCAGGCTGGCGCGCACCACGCCAGCCACCAGGTCGGTGTCTACCGACAGCGGCAGGTGCGGGCCATGCTGTTCGGTGGCGGCCACCGGAAGCACCGCAATGGCACGCGCGCGGTCCAGCGTGGCGAAATCGGTGGTGGCCAGGTCGGCCCAAAAGCGGGGGCAAGCGGTCATGACCAGATCATATAAGAGGCCATGGCCCGGGGTGTACAGTGCGGGCTGAGCCTCCAACCACGCCTGCCCATGTCATTGCTTTTGCGTTGCCTGATCCTGTTTGGCCTGCTGTGCCTATCGCTGACCACACCTGCGCAAACCACAATGCGCAACGAACAGGTACAAGTCGAGCTGCTGGCCCATGCCCCCCAGGGCGTGCAGGCGGGTCAGACCTTCTGGCTGGGTCTGAAGATCGACCACGCCCCGCATTGGCACACCTATTGGCAAAACCCCGGCGACTCGGGCCTGCCCACCCAGCTGAACTTCCAGTTGCCCGAAGGCCTGCAGACGGGCGAGGTCGCCTGGCCACTGCCCAAAAAAATCCCGATCGGCACACTGGCCAATTACGGCTACGAGGGCACCGTCCTGCTGACGGTGCCGGTCACCGTCACGCCGCAATTCCAGATGCCCGCGACCGGCCGGCTGCGCATGCAGCTGCAAGCCGATTGGCTGGTCTGCCGCCAGGAGTGCATTCCGCAAGAAGCCCGTTTGGCGCTGGAGCTGGGTGCACGCAGCGCCACCGCCTTGCACGGCGCGCTGTTTGAGGCGGCCCGCAAGGCCACCCCCCAACTGCTGCCCCAACACAAACAGGCGGGCACCTGGACCACGGGCGGCCAGACAGTGGTGTCGGACGATGGCCAGACATTGACGCTGCGCGTGCATGGTTTGCCCGTGGACTGGCGCGGGCAGCATCTCAGCCTCTTTCCGGTCACCGCCCAGGTGCTGAACAACGCCGCCACACGAGGCAAGGGCTGGACCCAGCAATGGCAGGGGGCCGTCTGGCAAGCGCAGTGGCCGGTCTCTGCCGAACGCAGCGAAGCCCCCACCCAGATGCGCTGGGTTGTCGCCACCGGCCCCGAATCCCATCCTCGTGCCCCGGCGTTTGAACTGACCACACCTGTGCAAGGCCACTGGCCCCCTCAGGCCAGCGCCTCCGCAGGCGTGTCGCCTGAGCTGGCCCGCGCGCTCGAAGCCAATGCGCAAAAGCCGGTGGCATCGCCCCCCGACCTGGGCCTCGGCTTGGCCCTGCTGGGTGCTTTTGTTGGTGGCCTGATCCTCAACCTCATGCCCTGCGTGTTCCCGGTGCTGGTCATCAAGCTGCTGGCCCTGGTGCGCCCGGGCACCACGCCTGCCCAACACCGTGCCGCAGGCCTGGCCTACACCCTGGGGGTGGTGCTGTCCTTTGTGTTGCTGGGCGCGCTCATGCTGGCCCTGCGGGCAGCGGGCGAACAACTGGGTTGGGGCTTTCAGCTGCAGTCGCCAGGGGTGGTCATCGCACTGGCCTTGCTGTTCACGCTGATGGGCCTGAACCTGGCGGGTCTGTTCGAGTTTGGGCAGCTGCTGCCGTCCTCGCTGGCTGCGCTGCAAGTGCGCCACCCGGTGGTGGACGCGCTGCTGTCGGGCGTGCTGGCGGTGGCGGTTGCCTCGCCCTGCACCGCCCCGTTCATGGGGGCCTCGCTGGGCCTGGCCGTGGGCTTGCCTGCCGCGCAGGCATTGGCGGTGTTTGCCAGCATTGGCCTGGGCATGGCCCTTCCGTATCTGCTGGTCAGTGGCTGGCCCGCGCTGGCGCACCGCCTGCCCCGCCCTGACGCCTGGATGCAGACCTTCAAACAAGCCATGGCCTTCCCGATGCTGGCCACCGTCGTCTGGCTGGTCTGGGTGCTGGGCCAGCAAGCCGGCATGGACTCGGCCGCTGCCCTGCTGGCCTTGCTGCTGGTGCTGGCCTTTGGCCTGTGGGCACTCACGCGCCAGGGCCGTACGCGGGCGCTGCTGCTGGTCTTGACGGCCAGTCTGGTCGCGGGCCTGGTCAGCCAATGGCCGCTGACCGAAGCACCGGGCGCTTCGTCCGCCCCGCAAAACAGCACCGAGCGCTGGCACGCCTGGTCAGCCCAGGCCGTACGCGAAGCCAACGCTCAGGGCCGCATCGTGTTCGTGGACTTCACCGCCGCCTGGTGCGTGACCTGCCAGTACAACAAAAAGACCGTGTTCTCGCGTGCGGATGTGCTGGCGGCTTTTGACGCCAAACAGGTGCTGACGATGCGCGCCGACTGGACAAGGCGCGACGCAGCCATCAGCGCTGAACTCAGCGCACTGGGCCGCAGCGGCGTGCCGGTCTATGCGCTGTACGCACCGGGCAAGCCTACGGTGCTGCTGTCCGAGTTGCCTTCGGCCAGCGAAGTCATCGCCGCCCTGCCCTGATCCGCTCCTGATCCATGTCAGCAGGCCTCGGGGGCAGCCTGCGACAATCGGGGCATGACTTCATTTGCCCCCTTGCAAAACGACACTTTCCTGCGCGCCTGCCTGCGCCAGGCCACCGACCACACCCCCATCTGGCTGATGCGCCAGGCCGGCCGCTACCTGCCCGAATACCGCGACACCCGTGCCAAGGCCGGCAGCTTCATGGGTCTGGCCACCAACGTGGATTACGCGACCGAGGTCACGCTGCAGCCACTCGAGCGCTACCCACTGGATGCCGCCATTTTGTTCAGCGACATCCTCACGGTGCCCGACGCCATGGGCCTGGGCCTGAGCTTCGCCTTGGGCGAAGGCCCGAAATTCGCGAAAAATGTCCGTGACGAGAAAGCGGTCAGCGAGCTGGCCGTGCCCGACATGGACAAGCTGCGCTATGTGTTCGACGCCGTCACCAGCATCCGCAAGGCCCTGAACGGCCGCGTGCCGCTGATCGGTTTTTCGGGCAGCCCCTGGACGCTGGCCTGCTACATGGTGGAAGGTGCGGGCTCTGACGACTACCGCCAGGTCAAAAGCCTGATGTACAGCCGCCCCGACCTGATGCACCGCATCCTGCAGGTCAACGCCGATGCGGTGGCCCTGTACCTGAACACCCAGATCGAAGCCGGTGCCCAGGCGGTCATGATTTTTGACAGTTGGGGCGGCGTACTGGCCGACGGGGCCTTCCAGGAATTCAGCCTGGCCTACACCCGCCGCGTGCTGGCCCAACTCAAGACCGAACACGCGGGTGCCCGCATCCCGCGCATCGTCTTCACCAAAGGCGGCGGGCTGTGGCTGAGCGAAATGGGCGAGCTCGACTGCGAGGTGCTGGGCCTGGACTGGACCATGAATTTGGGCAAAGCCCGCGCCATGGTGGGCGGCCAGGTGGGCGGCCCCGGCAAGGCGCTGCAAGGCAACATTGACCCCAATGTGCTGTTTGCCCAGCCCAAGCAAATTGCCGAACAGGCCCGCCGCGTGCTCGACAGCTTTGGCACACCCCACACCGACGCCAGCACGACGGGCCCCACGCACATCTTCAACCTGGGCCACGGCATCAGCCAGTACACCCCACCCGAGCACGTGTCGGCGCTGGTCGAGGCGGTGCACAAGCACTCGCGGGCCTTGCGCCAGGACCGCCAGGGCGTTTGAGCGGCCCGTCACCACTAGCACAGAAATCCAGCCCTTCGTGCACTATTTTTGCGAAAAATAGGTGCGCAAGGGCTTGACTTATGCACAAATCGCGCAAGACCTCTCTGCGCGTGAAACCATCGCTTTATACCCAGGGACAAGCCAATACGACAGCGCTAAGTGATTGATTTTATTGAACTTCATTTCCTGCCCATTGCATGGGCATTTTGTTGGAAGGCTTGATTTTCAAGGGTTAGAGGCCCATCAAGCCAAGTTTTCAACAAAGTTATCCACAGGAATCTTGGACGAGCCTCGAACCCTTTAAGAATCAAGCACTTACCGGCAATTCAGAGAAAATCATTGCAGCGTGAAACGCAAACTGACCAACCCATGAACACCCCACCCGACCGCTGGATCGAAGTTGCCGTGCAAACCCCGGCACACAGCGGCGTGGGCGATCTGCTGACTTACCGCAGCCCGCAGCCCGTGCAGCCTGGCCAGCTGGTGCGTGTGCCTCTGGGCCGCCGCGAGGTGCTGGGCGTGGTCTGGAACACGCTGACCAGCGCCCCGCCGCTGGCACCGCAAACCATCAAAACCATCACCGGCGTGCTCGACGGTCTGGCCCCTCTGGACCCCGGTTGGCGCCAGCTGATGGCCTTTGGCGCGCAGTATTACCAGCGCAGCCTGGGCGAGATGGCGCTCAGCGCCCTGCCCCCGCAACTGCGTGAACTCGACAGCGTGCAGCTGGCCCGGCGTCTGAAGAAAATGGCCGATGCGGCCCAGCTCACGCCCCAGCCCGGCCCCACCTTGTCGGCACAACAAGCCGACGCGCTGCAGCAAATCGCACAGCACCCCGGGCCATTTTTGCTCTTTGGCAGCACCGGCAGCGGCAAAACCGAGGTGTATTTGCGGGCGGTGGCCCAGCGCCTGCAGGCCGACCCGCAGGCCCAGGCCCTGATCCTGGTGCCCGAGATCAACCTGACGCCCCAGCTCGAAACACGCGTGCGCGAACGGTTTGGCGACGCGGCGGTGGTGGCCATGCACAGCGGCCTGACGCCAGCGCAGCGCCTCAAAAGCTGGCTGGCCGCCCACAGCGGCGCGGCGCGCATTGTGCTGGGCACGCGCATGGCGGTGTTGGCACCCATGCCGCACTTGCAGCTGATCGTGGTGGACGAAGAACACGACCCCAGCTACAAACAGCAAGAAGGCGCCCGTTATTCGGCGCGTGACCTGGCCCTCTACCGAGGCCAGCAGTGCGGCGCCCAGGTGTTGCTGGGTTCGGCCACGCCCTCGCTGGAGAGCTGGCACCACAGCCGCCCCGCCGACGAAGCCGCTGCCGATGCGGGCGGGCGCTGTGTGCGCCTGCACATGCCCGCACGCATTGGCGCGGCGGCATTGCCGGTGGTGCGCCGTGTGGACATGAACCACCAGCCGCGCCGCACGGTGCTGTCGGCCCCGCTGGTGCAGGCCATCCAGGCGCGCGTGGCAAAAGGCGAACAAAGCATGCTGCTGCTCAACCGGCGCGGCTACGCCCCGGTGCTGTACTGCGCCGACTGCGGCTGGAAAAGCGAATGCCGCCACTGCAGCGCGTTTCGCGTCTTCCACAAGGGCGACCGCACGCTGCGCTGCCACCACTGCGGCGCCACCGACCGTGTGCCGCGCGCCTGCCCCAGCTGCGGCAACGCCGACATCGCGCCCATGGGCCGGGGCACCGAACAGCTCGAAGAACACCTGGCCGAACTGCTGGCTGATGTGCGCCGCCCCGACGGCCTGCCGGTGCGTATCGCCCGCATCGACGCCGACACCACCCGGCTCAAGGGCGCGCTGGAATCACAGCTGGCCGCCGTGCACAGCGGCGAGGTCGATGTACTGGTGGGCACCCAGATGATTGCCAAGGGCCACGACTTCCGGCGCATCACGCTGGTGGCCGCCATCAACCCCGACAGCGCGCTGTTTTCAAGCGACTTTCGGGCACCCGAGCGCCAGTTTGCCCTGCTGATGCAGGCCGCTGGCCGCGCCGGGCGCGACGCCACCCAAGGCGAGAGCGAGATGCTGGTGCAAACCTTTCACCCCGCCCACCCGCTGTTTGCGGCCCTCAAACGCCACGACTACCCGGCCTTTGCCGCCAGCGAGCTGGCCGAGCGCGCCACGGCCAGCCTGCCCCCCTTCAGCCACCAGGCCCTGCTGCGTGCCGACGCGCGCGAGCAGGCTGTGGCACAAGGTTTTTTGAACGCAGCGCGCGAAACCCTGGAGGCCTGGCTGAGCGAGGAAGAAGGCGGCATGGCAACGCTGGAGCAGGTCAGCCTCTACCCGGCGGTGCCCATGGGCCTGCAGAAAGTGGCCGATGTGGAGCGTGCCCAGATGCTGATCGAAAGCCCCTCGCGCAAGCACCTGCACCGCGTACTCTCGCGCCTGCAGGACGTGCTGCACACCTTGCGCAGCGACAGCGCCCACAAAGGCCTGATCCGCTGGCTGGTGGACGTGGACCCGCAGGCGATCTGAGCGGGCTCAGGCCTTGAGCAAGGCGACCGCGGCAGAAAAGGTCAGGAAAGCCAGCGCCGTGGTCACCAAAATGATGCGGGCAATGCGTCCGTTGTCGGCCCCCACCCGTTCGGCCAACAAGGACACATTGCTGGCACTGGGCAAAGCCGCCACCAGCGTCATCACCGTGAGGGCAAAAGGATCGAGCCGCCCCCCCAGCGCGACCACCGCCGAGCCCACCGCAAACACCAGCAGCGGGTGCAGCAGCAGCTTGATGGCCGCCACAGGCAGGTAGTCGCGCGCAGGCAGCGGGCCGTGCGGCCGTTCATGCGCCAGCAATTGCGAACGGGCCAGCACGGCGCCGATGGTGAAGAGCGCCACCGGCGACGCCGCATCGGCCAGCAGGCCCACGGTTTTGGCCACAGGCGGCACCAACTCCAGGTTCTGCCACGAAAACACCCCTCCTAAAGAAATGGCCCAAGGCATGGGGTTGCGCAGCACACCCAGCAAGGCCTTGCGCGCCGCCACGGCAGCCCCGTGCTCGTCGGCCGCATCCAGCTCCGACAGGGCCAGGCACAAAGACGTGGTAATCACCATGTCCACGGTGATCAACACGATGGCCGGGCCAGCGGCAGCCTGCCCCAGCAAGGCCACCAGCAGCGGCACGCCCATGAAGCCGGTGTTGGGAAACGCCGCCACCAGCGCCCCCAGCGAGGCGTCTTTCCAGCGAACGCGCTCGTTGAGGCTGATCGCCACACTCAAGACCACCATCAGCAGGGCGCACAACAAATAGCTCAGGAACACCGAGGCATCGAGCAACTGCGCGATCGGGGTGCTGGCACCGAAGCGAAACAGCATGCACGGCAGGGCAAAAAACAGCACGAAACCATTCAGGCCAGGAATGGCCTCGAGGGGCAAAAAGCGCCGGTGGGCGGCCAGGTAACCGCACAAGACCAAGGCGAAAAAGGGGAAAGTGACCTGCAAGACATCCAACATCCTGCGATTGTCGCGGCAAATCCGCCACGCCCGCTATGATGACGCGCTTTCCTGTTCGACTCCTCCCGCCTTGCCATGTCCGCCGGTCTCAACCTCGCCCAACTCGATGCCGTGAACTACGTCTCCGGCCCCTGTCTGGTGCTGGCCGGTGCCGGTTCGGGCAAGACGCGGGTGATCACGCACAAGGTCCAGCGCCTGATCCAGGTGGGGCTGGAACCCAGACAGATCGCCGCCATCACCTTCACCAACAAGGCCGCCACCGAAATGCGCGAGCGTGCGCGCGGCCTGATCGGCAAGGCGGCCAAGGATGTGGTGATCTGCACCTTCCACGCCCTGGGCGTGCGCATCATGCGCGAGGACGGGGCCGTGCTGGGTCTCAAGCCGCAATTTTCCATTCTGGACGCCGACGATGTGGTCAGCATCCTCAAGGACTGTGGCGGCACCACCGACGCGGCCACCGCCCGCCAGTGGCAGTGGACCATCAGCCTCTGGAAAAACCAGGGCTTGAACGCGGCCCAGGCCGAAGCGCAGGCCCCCGACGACAACGCCCGGGTGATCGCGCGCATCATGGCGCGCTACGAGGAACGCCTGGCCGCCTACCAGAGCGTGGACTTTGACGACCTGATCGGTCTGCCGCTCAAATTGCTGGCCGAGCACGAAGCCGTGCGTACCAAATGGCAAAAGACCCTGGGCCATGTGTTGGTGGACGAATACCAGGACACCAACGCCACCCAGTACGAGGTGCTCAAGCACATCGTGGGTGAGCGCGGGCGCTTCACGGCGGTGGGCGACGACGACCAGTCGATCTACGGCTGGCGCGGCGCCACACTCGACAACCTCAAGCGCCTGCCGCAGGACTTCCCTAGCCTGAAAGTCATCAAGCTGGAGCAGAACTACCGCTCCACCA